>OFES01000012.1_pt1 | contig 126477 bp, 116 predicted proteins | sample 1521151 | NCBI WGS metagenome assembly OFES01 (sample SAMN04272335, study PRJEB24112) | coral metagenome | biome: Coral reef; feature: Shallow seawater; material: Coral tissue | host: Coral | place: China: South China Sea | collected 2014
CCAGGCAAACACCGCCGATGCGGCGGACTTCTCGGCTGGTGGAGACTACGATTTCGATACTTTCACGCTTGGAGGCGGCAACGATACGCTGTTCTTCGGAGGTGCCGCCGCACAGCAGCGTTACACCGTCAACGGCAGGGACGGTAACGATACCATTCGTGATAACTTCGACTGGACCGGCGATGGTGTTCTCGATGGAGCAAACTCAATTATCACCTTCAATGGCGGCAACGGTGACGACAACTTCATTTTCGGTAGTGACGCCATGATGACTCCAGCGGATTTGTTTGCTCCCGGTGCGGGCACAGACACGGTTACCGTTTTTGACACTACTGAAGTTGATGTTGACAGAGGCGAAATTGCCGCCCTGGTAACGGACGGAGAATTGGAGCGGTTTGTTGCCGACAGTGATGGCTTTGTTGATATTTTTCTCAACAATGCCGACCTTTACGACTTCACGGGCAGTGTGGCTGTATTCAGCCTCGATGCAGGCACGGATGTGTTCATCAGCGCAAGCGCGGTCACCGACGGTACCGAAGGGATTGATGTAACCATTAATGCAGGCGACGACATCCTCGCTGTAGGTGGCGCGGGTAATGATATCATCAACATTCTCGCAGGTGAAACAGATGGTGATGATATTGGCGTAGCTGATGACGCTGCAGGTGTTCTCGGGCTGCGCGGCGGTGATGCCATCTATCTGGAACCGGCACAGGTAGAGAATGACTACGTTGTGTACAAGACCCCTCAGGACGGTGGTCTCGAAGGTCAGAACGGCGGTGCCGGAATCAATGACATGATTTACAACTTTGATGTTGTGGAGGACAAGATTGTCTTCTCGAAATCAACAATCGGCGGTTTGCCCGGCCTGGCCCGATACACCGATGTGGATGAGACCGGTGATGGCTGGATGGGCGACACCCTGGACAAGGATGCGGATGACGACGTTGATATCGTCATCAATCCGTTTGGTATTGATCTTGATGTTGATGAGCTTGCACTGTATACCGCAACCGGCCTTGCAGACCCGGATCTGCTCGATCTCGCAACAATTGCCGGATTTATTGCTGCGAATTCCTCGTTGCAGAACGACACCGTCGGTGACGTGATTATCTTTGCTGTTCAGGCAGCGGACGACACGGCATTTTATTCATTCACTTCCGAAAACGGCGATGCCGACGTGGATGTCAGCGAGCTTGCAATTATGGCGGTTGTGCATGATGCATTGCTTACGGATGAAAACTTCATCTACGCATAAACAATGCAGCAGGGAGGTCGAGCTTGATTAGTCATAGCCAGGGTCCTTGATGGATCAGGAAGCTGTTCCGCTGTCTTGCAGCAGAACGGCTTCTTTTTTTACCTGAAAAAAGATGTTGCTTGCAAATCCCAGGCAGGCATTGTTCATACTGAAAGAAGATGGGAAGTGTCCGGAATATGGGATTTCAATGCCGTTATCGGTCGATATGGACCTAATTTGTTTTTATATAGAGAGTTAAGTTGTTTGCCTCTTGATGGATTGCAACGCTTGCGAAAATTGCTTCCGTGGCTTTGCATAAGGAGAGTTTGGGTACAAAGGCAAGGTGGGACAAGGCTTTCAGGACGAAAAGAGGAAATATATTTTTTTCTTTTTGTTTTTTTATTTATTCTTATGCAGTTATATTCATCGCAATAAATATATATATATACTGTGCGATGAAAACCCCTGATTCCTGTAAAGAGTTGCTGTACATGAATGGAAAAATAGCGGATATCGGCTGCATCATGCCCGGGAAACGCTGATAGTGGATGTTGTTACAGGGTCTACAAAAATCTGGTATAATTAGTTATTTATGTTTTTGATACTACATTTTATATACTATCTTTTTGCAATAACACACTTGTTTTCTTTTTTAGTCGTTTAACATGTTAAAACAAAACCAGAGAGGGCAACACTATGGCTATTAATCCAACACCTGCCTCCATAACCGCGGGCACACTCGACGCATGGGAGTACCTTGCATCCTACGTGGACCTGATGACCGTCTATGGAGCAGATGACGCAGCAGCCGCCAATCACTACAACGTGCAGGGCAGAGGCGAAGGTCGTTCAATCACCTTCAACGCGTGGGCCTACATGGCCTCGTACGAAGACCTGATGAACTACTTCGGCTTCGACGCGATTGGCGCAGCAGCACACTACGTAGTAAGCGGTCGTGCTGAAGGCCGTACCATCACCTTTGACGCACAGGCCTATCTCGACGCCAACCTTGACCTGCAGGCAGCCTACGGCAACGACGCAGACGGCGGCCTGTCAAACGCAGCGTACCATTACGTCGTCGTCGGCAGGACAGAAGTAGCAAACGGTCTCCGTGACTCAGGCCAAGGCGGGCAGACCTTCGTACTCACCGCCGGTGTTGACCTGTTCCCCGACGGTCTCGACAACAGCGGTAACGATACAATCATTGGCGAAGGCGGCACCCTGAGCCCCGGCGACGACATCGACGGCGGTTCCGGCTCAGACGTCCTGCGCTACTCCACGGATGTAACCACCAACGAAGCAGCGTTCGAAGTCGATAACGTCGAGCGTTTCCAGGTAACCGCAGACACCGGAGCCACAGCCACTTTTGACCTGTCAGGCTCAGCCGGCTTTGAGACCTTCTCATCGTTCAACAGCACCGGCAACGTCGTGTTCCAGCAGGTAACCGAGATACCACAGACCGTCGAAGTACAGAACGTCACCCTTGAAGGCGACGTCACCGTACAGATTCAGGATCCGGTTGTCGCCGGCACTGCAGACAGCGTCAACGTAGCCTTGATGAACAACTACAACGACGGCGTCGGCGTCCTGTCGATCGGCAGCATGACAGCCGCCAACAGCGGTATAGAAACCCTTAACGTCACCACCTCGCAGGCAGCCTCGACCGTTCAGCACCTGAACGTCGACATGACCACGCTGAACCTCGCAGGCGACCAGGATCTGACGATTGTCGAACCGCTCAACGGTTTCGAGACCACGGTGAATGCAGGTTCGATGACCGGTGACCTGTCACTTGATCTGACAGCCAACACCACAGCAGGTGTCACCTACACCGGCTCACAGGGAGCCGACACCGTAACCTTCCTGGGCACCACCGGTGACCACACCATCAATACCGGAGCAGGCGACGATTCCGTCATTGCTGGCATGGGCGACGACAACATCAATCTCGGAGCAGGCGATGACTCGATCGACATTGCTCCCGGCGGCCTGACCGTTCTCGATACCATCAACGGCGGAGCAGGCAATGATACACTCACCCTGACCGGAGCAGACGATATCGAGCTGTCCGAAGCCGAGCAGGTAAGCGATATAGAAACCTTCGTCATGACCGCAGGCGGCACCCTGCTCGACGTCACTGACAACATGGTGACCTCCATTACCGGTCCGGCCGGAGGATTGACGGTTGATATGGGTGTAGGCGGCAACACCGTCGACATCACCGACGTTGCCTTCAGCAACACCAACCTGTTGACCATCGAAGGCTCAACCGGAGACGACCTGGTGATAGCCGACGACGCCACCGTCAACGCCAAAGCAACCATAGACTTCGGTAACAGCGCAGGTGACGACAACGACACCTTGCGGGTAGTAGACGGAGCAACCATAACAGCGCAGGATCTGGATAACATCAGCGGCATGGATGTCATGGAGCTGGTATCCAACTCAGCGCTGCCGCAGACCTGGAACATCGAGCTGACAGAAGCATCAATCGGCACAACAGGCGAGCCCGACCTGACCATAACCATCAGCCGTCTGGTCGAGGCAGGTTCAGTGTTGAACCTCGATGCATCGCTTGTGTTCCCGACCTACGACGTCACCGTGCTGACCAACTCGAATGTAACGGTAAACGTCACCGATCCGAACGGCGTGGTTACAGTAGAGACAGCGCTTGAGTTCACCGAGAACGCCGATAACCTCACCGGTACGGCGGATGCGGATCTCTTTACCGCAACCTCACTTGACCAGGTCGAGGCAGCCGACAATGCCGACGGTCTTGGTGGTACAGATACCATGCGGGTCGACTATACGGTCAACAACATCAACCGTACACTCGAAACGTTGTTCGATCATGCCAACATTGCGAACATCGAGGTGTTGGAGTTCAACACCAACGGTGATGTCAGCTTCCAGGCAAACACCGCCGATGCGGCGGACTTCTCGGCTGGTGGAGACTACGATTTCAACACCTTCACACTTGGCGGCGGCAACGACACCATCGAGTTCAATGGTGAAACCGCGGTTGACTACACGGTAAACGGCAACGGTGGCAATGACCGGGTCATCGATCAGATTGGCGGAGCCAACGGAGCCAACGATATCGCCTTCAATGGTGGTGCAGGTAATGATGTCTTCGAGTTCGATGCAGCGGCGGCGTGGACCGTAGGGGACTCATTTGCTCCTGGCGAAGGCGCCGCCGATATGGTGGAGATCAACGAGTCCGTGGGGGATGTCATTGTCACCGCAGGTGGAGTAGCTATCCTGATCTCTGATGAAGCTCCTCCTGTTGACGGTGGTCTCGAGATCTTTGACGTCGAGACGACAGCTGCCGGTACGGACATTGCGGTTCGTGTCAACAATGCCGACCTGGATGCATTCAGCGGTCAGGTTGCAACTTATGTGCTTGATGCGGCAGACGATGTCTTCTTCAGTGCAAGTGCGGTCACCGACGGTACCGAAGGGATTGATGTTACCATTAATGCCGGTGGCGATGTTTTGGCTGTTGGCGGTGCCGGTGATGATATCATCACCATTGAAAGCGGTACTGCTTCCGGCGTTACAGGCTCGGTTGACAATGCAGTGGACGGTGCCGGTATCCTCGGTCTGCGCGGTGCTGACACCATCAACCTGGAGGCAGCGAACGCTGCCACGGACAACGTTGTCTACAAGACTGCGCAGGATGGCGGTCTGGAAGGCCAGAATACCGGGTTCGACACTATCAACAACTTCGAGGCTGGTACTGACCAGATCGTCTTTGCGGTGACTTCTGCTGGCTCTTATACAGAACCAAGTGAAGTCGGTAACGGTTTGATGGGTGATTCCATGGACAAGAGTACGGATAATGTGATGGACTTTGTCACCAATCCGTTCGGGATCGACCTTGCCGCCGATGAACTTGCTGTCTACACGGCAACAGGTCTCTCCGACGCAGACCTGCAAGATCTCACCATGGTTACCAGCTTCCTTGCCGCGAACTCCTCGCTGACGAACGACGGCGTCGGTGCCGTGCTTGTGTTCTCGGTACAGGGCGTGAACGACACGGCAATTTACTCGTTCACCTCGGAGAACGCAGACGGCGATGCTGACATCAGCGAGCTGTCAATTCTTGCCGTTGTCGAGGATGCACTGCTCACAGGTGCAGACTATGCCTATGGCTAAGCGCGGTTAGCAGAAAGACCTGGCGATTGAGTAGTAATAGCCAGGGTCCTTGATGGATCAGGAAGCCGTCCCGGGTAAAACAGGGACGGCTTCTTTTTTTGCCGGAAAAGAGGATGTTGCTTTTTTACAGATCAGTTTGGAGTTTCTCCCTTATGGCGTATATTCAGGAGTTATGTGCAAAGCACAGTAAAAGAGATGTCCTTTCAAGCGGCATCCGGAAGTATCGGCAGTAATAACAAGAAAACACAGTAACATGGACAAGAAAGCAGAACCGACAGTAACCCATAACGGAACAACATACAAGGTTGCAGATTTGCCTGAGGATGCAAGGAAACAGTTTTTGAACCTTCAGGTTGCAGACAGTGAGATCAAGCGCCTACAAATGCAGCTTGCGCTGGCACAAACTGCAAAAAGCGCCTACGAACAGGCTCTTGTGGAGGAACTTCCGAAGGAATAACAGTACCCCACATCCCCCTCTTCTACGTGGTTGCCACTCTCAAAAGCTACACCGATGCTGCAAACCATGCACTGCCCGGAACGGGTTATGATGGTGTTGTCCGGGTCTCTACCGGTGAGGCTTACGGTACCGGTGCACTGCTGTACGGTGGCCGCGCGGTACTGACGGCTGCCCACCTTCTTTATGGTGCAACTGCCCGGGATGTTACGGTATATTTTGAAACCGAAGATGAGAACCGCGCTGTCGGAGCTTCCCAGATTACACTTTATCCTGACTATGACCCTTTCTATAGCAACGGGGATCTGGCCTTGGTATGGCTTTCCGGGGCAGCACCTGCCGGTGCTGAACGCTATGATGTCTATCGTTCGATGGACGAGCAGGGGAAGCAGTTTACCATGGCAGGCTACGGTGCCCCCGGTACTGGTGAAACAGGAATTGACCGGCAATACGACGGAGAACCGTTGCGTCTGAAGGCAGCGAACCGGTTCGATGCCGATGCGGCGTCGATTGAAAAAGCCCTGAACGGTGTGAACTTCTGGAATCCCGCGGCGGGAACCCAGTTTGCCGCGGATTTCGATAACGGGCAACACCGCTACGATGCTCTTGGTTTCCTTCTGGATCTTGTCGATACAGGGACCGTTTCTGAAGGAATGGTAACGTCCGGCGACAGCGGCGGGCCCGCCTTTATCGATGGCAGGATTGCCGGGGTTGCAAGCTATATCGGCATCTACGATGAGCATGATTATGACGCTATTCCCTTCAACAGCAGCTTTGGTGAACTCGGTTTCTGGCAGAGGGCCGGCTATTACCAGCAATGGATTGACCAGAGCCTGCGCGAACGCTATCCCGAGGTTCCGGGGGATCGTCATGAGGTTGAAACATCAGTGACCGAAGGAGATGACGGAACAACGTATACTTATTTTATGCTGGAGTTTACCGGAGAACGTAGTGACCCTGACGAGTGGCTGAGCGTGGATTATGCTACACAGGACGGAACGGCTCTTGCCGGTGAAGACTATGTCCCCGTGAACGGAACACTGGTGCTGTATCCAGGAGAAGTCCAGGCGGTGATACCGGTAGAAATTATCGGTGATATACTGTCCGAGCAGGAAGAGAGGTTCTCTCTTGTCGTGACCAATCCGGTTGGCGGAAGTTTTGGAGAGGGCGTCGATGAACTGGTTGCGGTGCGTACTATCGTGGATAATGACGCCCAGGTTTGGTTATAGGCTCGTCATGCCTGAGCGTACTGTAAGAGTTGTGTTGTTGAAAAACGAAAAAAATTTGCTACCTTGCAAGCCAGCCGGTTTTTACCGGTGTCGACTCTTGGAGGATATCCCGAATGGAGTTGTTCCGGCAGGAAAAAAACAAGTGGTCTGCTTGACAATTTCTGAAGATTTTTATCGTTTGCTGTGAGTCAAAAACAGGATACATCGTTGATGCATAAAGCGCTTGCGAATATTTACCCATACGGCAAGCGAGTTGTTTTATTCAGTGTAATTACTACAATTCTTGTTCTGGCCCCCAGTGTGTACATGCTGCAGGTGTATGACCGTGTGGTCAACAGCCGCAGTTTCACGACGCTACTCATGCTGACCATATTGGTGATCATGGCCTATGTCATTCTGGAAATGCTGGAATGGGTGAGGGGCCAGGTTATGCATGATGCCGGGAGAAAGCTTGACAAGCAGCTTCGGGAACCGGTGTTCTATGCAATGTTTGCCGCGAAACTCGGCGGATCGCCGGGGAATGGGTCACAAGCGCTGAAAGACCTGAGAACGGTTGTTGATTTTCTCTCGTCCAGAACGTTGCTGTCGCTTGTCGATGCGCCTCTGGCACTCCTGATTCTTTTGCTTATTTTTCTCATCCGACCCGAACTCGGCTTTTTTGCTCTGGCAGGTGCTCTTGTTCTGTTCGGCATCGGTATGTTCAATGAAAAGCGTATACGGGAGCCGTTCAGGTCAGCGAATCAAGGCGCGATAGCCGCCCAGACCTATGCCCGGGGTGTTATCCGCAACGCCCAGGTGATTGAGTCCATGGGAATGCTCGATCATATTCACAATCGCTGGTTGAAAATCCAGAAAGATTCGGTTAGTCATCAGGCTACGGCGTCGGATTATGCAGGCTCGAACTCGGCATTATCGAAAATGATCCAGTCACTGCAAGTCTCGCTTCTCCTGGGATTCGGTGCATGGTTTGCTATCAGGGGGGAGCTTAGTGGCGGATTGATGATCGTTGCTTCTATTCTCGGCGGGCGTGCTCTTGCGCCTCTTGTACAGCTAATAGCATCTTGGCGGCAGATTCTGGATGTCAGAAGTTCGTATGAACGCCTGGATACTTTGCTGTTGACATTTCCGGAGCCTGAAGATACAATGAAGCTTCCTCCTCCGCAGGGAAGGCTCTCGGTCGAAGGGGTGATTGCCGGCCCGCCGCAAACCCAGTTGCAGATTCTGAAAGGCGTTTCTTTCAGGCTTCCTCCGGGGGGATCTATGGCAATCGTCGGCCCTTCGGCTTCCGGAAAAACGTCGCTTGCAAGGCTTCTTGTAGGCGTATGGACGCCTACATACGGCAAAGTGCGGCTTGACGGGAGTGATATTTCTACATGGAACAAAGAGGAACTGGGTCCTCACGTCGGGTACTTGCCGCAGAACATCGAGCTGTTCGACGGGACGATTGCCGAAAATATCGCCCGGTTTGGAGAAGTCGATGAAGAAAAGGTCCATGAAGCATGCCGGATGGCTGGTCTTGAATCAATGATGGAAAGCCTGCCGGAAGGCTATAGCTCGAGGATAGGTGATCAGGGGGCTTTTCTTTCGGGCGGGCAGCGGCAGCGTGTTGCCCTAGCCAGGGCAGTATATGGCGATCCAAAATATGTCGTGCTCGATGAGCCGGATTCAAGCCTCGATGATGATGGTGATGCCGCGCTTCTGCATGCTATCGGGCAGCTCAAGGAGCGAGGCGCGACGATCATCGTGATTACTCATCGCAGGAAAATGCTGAAGGTGCTTGACAACATGTTGGTGCTTGTTGACGGCAGAGTGCACAAGTTTGGCCCCCGCAACGAAGTGTTGGCGGCACTTCAGCCTGGAAACGCATCTGCAGCGGGTAAAAATGCAGGGGGTGCTGCGTGAAGAGGCCCGCTTTTTTTGATCGGAGTGAACTGAGCCGTGTGCTCTGGGTTTTCCGGAGGGAGTTTGTCTGGGTCGGTGTTTTCAGTCTCGTGGCCAATGTGCTGATGCTGACGCCGTCGATATACATGCTTCAGGTATACGATCGTGTACTGACAAGCCAGAGCGAACTTACCCTGCTGGTGGTGACGTTGTTTCTCATCGTGTTTTTTGTTGTCATGGCGTTTGCCGAGTGGGTCCGGTCACGGCTACTGGTACGTATCGGGGTAAGGATTGATCAGGAGCTTAATCCACGAGTTTTTACAGCAAGCTTCGATGCTTATCTCCGCCAGGCCCGGCGCAACCCTCTCGAGGCTTTTTCCGCAATGACAACGCTCCGGCAGTTTTTGACAGGGCAGGGAATCCTTGCATTTTTCGATTCACCCTGGACAGTGCTCTACATTATCGTGATCTTTTTGCTCCATCCGTTTCTCGGATGGCTGTCCATCCTGTTTGCATGTGTCCAGCTTGGTATTACGTTGATGAGTCACCGGGTAACTCTTGAGGATATTGAAATCGCTGCTCAGTCGGGTACGAACAGTGTCGAGTATGCCCAGAGCAAACTCCGTAATATCGAGCCGCTGCATGCGATGGGAATGCTGGGAAACATGAGAGAACGATGGCTCGGTTCCCATGAGAGTTCGCTCAATGACAGTGACGTCTCTTTTCATAAACAGAATCGCCAGCAGGCCCTGACCAAGTTTGTACGCTATACTATGCAGTCTCTGACGCTTGGCGCGGCGGCGCTTCTTGTTCTTGACGGCAAGCTGACGCCGGGGGCCATGATTGCGGCAAATTTACTCATGGCACGGGCTCTCCAGCCGCTCGACCTTCTGGTTGCTTCATGGAAGCTGTTTGTTCAGGCTAAAATGGCATTTTCACAGCTCGAGGCTATTCTCGAGGAGTCCCCGGAGCGTAGTGCCGGCAAAGACCACGGGGAACCGGAGGCTGATATCAGTCTTAAAAAACTCTCGGCCAGTGTGCCGGGGCGTGATACCCCGATTCTCGATGAGATTTCGGCTGATATCCCGTCAGGAAGCTTGCTTGTTATGATCGGTCCGTCCGGCTCGGGCAAGTCGACACTTGCCCGTTGTATGGTAGGTGTCTGGCCCGATATCGACGGAGAGGTTTTGATCGATGGCCAGCCGGTTGAAAGCTGGGACCGCAGGAAGTTGGGACAGCATATAGGATATCTGCCCCAGGATATCGAGCTGTTCGGGGGATCCATTGCGGAGAACATTGCACGTTTCGGCGAGGTTGTTCCGGAGAAAGTTGTCGAGGCGGCTCAGCGCACAGGGATACACGAAATGATATTGCGGTTCCCGGGAGGATATGACACCGAAATAGGAGAAGCGGGAAGCACGCTGTCGGCAGGTCAACGGCAGCGCATCGGCCTTGCACGGGCAATGTATGACAATCCTGCCTTTATTGTTCTGGATGAGCCCAATGCAAACCTGGACGATGCGGGTGACCAAGCTCTGGTGCGTGCCGTCGATGATCTCAAAAAGCAGGGGAAAACCGTGGTTCTTATTTCTCACAGGCCGTATATTGTCAAAGTTGCCGATCTGCTGCTGATATTGCGGGATGGCAGGATCGTCCACTTCGGTCCACGCGACGCCGTACTGGCGGAATTGCGCTCCCGGTCTACACAGCCGGCCGAGTCAGCAAGCGGAAGCTAATCAGTAACGAAGTTCAGGATATATAAAGCGATGAAAGCAGAAGGATTGATGAAGAAGCTGAAAGGGCTGCTGCCGGATACAGGCAGTGTCGACAAGGAAAAGAAACAGGATGATACTTCCAGGCCGGTTCGTATCGGTATATGGGTCCTGCTTATCGGGTTTGGCAGCATGTTGCTGTGGGCAGCGCTCGCCCCGCTCGATGAAGGCGTTCCATGCCAGGGTACCGTCAGTATAGCGACCAAGTCCAAAGTTGTTCAGCACCTTGACGGTGGTGTGATTGACTCGGTGCATGTCAAGGAAGGGCAGTTTGTAGAACAGGGAGAAGTGCTTCTCAGCCTTTATAGCCAGAAATCAAGAGCCCGCTATGAGGATGTGCATCAGCGGTATCTTGCCTTGCGTGCCGCTGAGAGCAGGCTGGAGGCGGAGCAGCAGGGGAAACTGGAGATTTCCTTTCACGATGACTTGCTGAATGATCCTGACCAGGATCTGGTCTTGCAGTTCATGCAGAATGAAAAAAAGCTTTTCAGTGCAAGACAGCGTGTGCTTCGGCTGCTCAAGGAGCAGCTTGCCGGTATCAGGGGGCTGGTCAGTGAAGGGTACGCGCCGCTTGACCAGCAGCGTGAACTTGAAAAGAAGATCGCAGAGATCAATCTTGCCATAGCATCGGAAATGGCACAGGTGCGGCGCGAGGTTGAAGCCGGTGCCGAGAAGTCCAAAGCGCTTGCTGATGAGCTGTCAAAAACCAAAATACGTGCTCCTGTTTCAGGACAGGTTGTCGGCTTGCAGGTGCAAACTGTGGGTGCCGTGATCCAGGGTGGTGAGAAACTGATGAGTGTCGTGCCGGTGGATGAAAATCTGCTGGTTGAAGTGAAGGTTGCTCCTCACCTCATCGATCGTGTTCGCAGCGGGCTTGTTGCCGATGTCCGGTTTGCCTCGTTTTCCCATTCTCCCCAGCTTGTTGTCGAAGGAGTTGTGGAATCTGTTTCTTCGGACCTGCTTGTCGAGCCAAAAATGAATCCGCTGCAGAAAGGAGCAACCTACTATCTTGCCCTGGTTGCTATCACGCCGGAGGGTGTCAAGGTTCTTGGTGACCGGCAGATGCAGCCCGGCATGCCTGTCCAGGCTATTATCAAGACAGGCGAACGCTCTCTTCTAACTTATCTGCTGCACCCGTTGATCAAGAGAGTTTCCGCATCGATGAAAGAGGAGTAAGTTCCATACACATGTCATGATAAAATGATGACGATGAAGAGAATACTGTTTCTTTTGATTGCAGCGGGAGCACTGATGCCTGCTGCGCTTGGCGGTGAACCTGTGAGCTTGTCGACCGCGTATCAAAGAGCACTTGATTATGATGCCCGCCTTCAGGCGGCGAAAGCGGACAATGCTGCGCAACAGGAAGAAATCGGCAAGGCAAGATCGTATTTCCGGCCTTCTGTTCAGGCTAGCGCAAAGAGAGGAAGGAATGCTACGGAAAGCACAACCCAGGGACTTTTCGGGCCTGTTGACCAGGAGTTTTTTTACAATACGAAGAATTACGGTATATCAGTGCGCCAGCCGGTTTTCAATGCCGTTAGCATTGCGCGGTACAGCCAGTCGAAGGCTGTCGCTGCCAAAAGTGATGCGGTGTTGAAGAGCGAGCAGTCACAGATGATCATCAGGACTGCGGAAGCCTACTTCAACCTGCTTTATGCCGAGGATAACGTTGCGTTTTCACGAGCCCGGCTTGAAGCGGTAAAAGAACAGCTCGAACAGGCAAAGAAACGGTACGAGGCGGGTTTCGGCACTGTTACCGAGATCAATGAGGCCGAGGCTGAGCATGATATGGCAAAGGCTGAAGAACTCGAAATCCAAAACGCCCTTTCCCGAAGCCGTAGGGAGATGCAGACTATAACGGGGGTGTATCCCGACGAGCTTCACAAGCTGGTGCCTGAAAAGCTGGTCCTGGATATTCCCGGGCCACGGAATGTCGAAGAATGGATCGCTCTGTCAAAGGAAAATAATCAGCTTGTCGAAGCTGCCCGCCAGGAAATCCGCATAGCGACAAAAGAGGTTGACAAAAACCGCCATGCGGGTATCCCGACGCTCGACATTTTGGCAGGGAGGACCTGGACGGAAAGTGACAACAATTATTCTATTGGCTCCAAGTATGATACCTATTCGCTTGCCGCGCAGCTTACGGTGCCTATCTATACAGGAGGACATACCAGTGCTGCAGTCAGGCAGGCCAAGGCGAAGCGAATAGTTGCGCACGAGCGGTTCAATCTGCAGGAACGGGAGACTCTGTCGAATGTTCGTTTGTATTTTGACGGGCTTACGGCGGCCATCGCTCAGATCAGGGCTTATGAACAGGCGGTCAAGTCCAGTGAAATTGCCCTGACAGGTACCCGGAAAGGCTACAGTGCAGGCCTGAGAAGCAACGTGGATGTGCTCAACGCTCAGGAGAAGCTTTATTTAAGCAGGCGGAACCTCGCCAAATCACGATACCAGTTCATTCTTAGCAGAATGATGCTCAAGGACGCGGCCGGGATGTTGTCTGAACAGGAGGTTTACGAGGTCAACAGCTGGCTCGAGTAGATACGTTAGCGGTTTTGTCAGGTACGCCTCAAAAACCCATCAGGAGAAGCGGTAATGGTTATCTTATGTTCTATGGTTTTATCATACTCGAAGTGTAAAGGTAATCCGTCTGCTCCGGTGCGGCCTTCCGAATCAATGTTACCGAGATATTCCCATACAGCGGTTTTTGGATTATTCCCCTTGCCCCAGGGGCGGTCAGTCACAAATCCATCAGGTAAATCCTCTACGCCGGTATCCCATACTACACAATAGCTTCCTTTTGAAACTAATGGCGCATAGGCCTCTAATTCTGCCAGAACATGTTCATGAGTATGGTTGGAATCAAGAAAAACCATTGTCCGGTTGAAACCGGAAGCAAAATGTATAACACGGTTTACAACATCGGCATCAATAGATGACCCTTCGATCATTTGAATCTTATGAGCTAATGGGTGTGCTTCCATAGCTGCCCTGTTATGCTGACGAATATCAATATCGACCCCAATAACCGTCCGCTTGGAGGCATTAGGGTCAATTGATGAATTTGACTGAACAGCATCACAGTAATCAAGCAGGGCAAGCAGCGATGCGCTGAGAATCAAAGACCCTCCATGTGCTATACCTGTTTCAATAATAAGATCGGGTTTGATTTTCCAAACCAGTTCCTGAACTGCATATATATCCTGGGGGACCTGAATTACCGGGCGCCCAAGCCACGAGAAGTTTTGGGCATAGCTATGCCTGATAGATTCGCGCACCCAAATGTTGGACAATCCGATAAAATCGCGATCGTTTCCGATTTTAGCTACACTTGACTCTACAAGTGTGGAAAACTCGTTAATCTTGTCTGACATAATATTTGTATTAATTGTAACTGATATACATCGCTTAAAAGAATTTTGCCCCCATCATAAAAGCTTGAGCAACTGTTTTCATTATTTATAATTCAGTAAAGTCGACATGTTCAAGGGTAACATGTTCCCTGGATCGTTCACTTAAATTATGACCAACTATAATGTTATTTTTCTCCATAATTTCCGACCCATTAATTATCCTTCTTTCTTTTTCTTTCTGATCAATTTGATCAGGCATTTCTGCAGCCTCAGTTCCATGGCCTGGCATAAAAATATTGCCCATTACATATCTAAAATTATATTTGCAAATAAAGTCTACAGTTTCCAGCCATTCTGCGTTTGTTTCGGTTGGAAAGCCTGCAATCACATGTGTTTCAAGCTCCAGATCGGGTTTGTTCAATGTTTTTGAGAACAAGTACTCCAGATCTTTATGGTTATAACCTCTACCCATTAAATTAAGGATTCTGTCATTAGCAGATTGAATTGGTACCAACACTTGAAAAATAATCCCCTTATCAATAAAATTCATTAGCTTGTCGTGATAGTGCAAGCACCATAAAGGATGTATTTGTTTTAAACTGATTTGTATATCAGATTCAATGTCTGCTAGCTTTTCAATTAATTCAATTAAGTTTATTCCGGAATCAAGGCCATAAGCGCCTATATCATCTCCAAAAAGTGCGAGTTTTTTTACTCCTGTTCTTACAACTAGCTGTTTTGCCTTGTGTATGATTTTTTCTGCCGGATAGCTGTGATAAGGTGGGAAGGCAAGAATTTCGGTGCAATAACTGCATTTTTTCGTACACCCCTCAGAAATAAACAGTTTAATATACTGATCATCATTACCGATTTTCAGTTCGGGATGTTGTTTTTTGTATTCTTCAAGAGGTATTGTAATTGGTGCTTCTATGACTGGATATGGGTATGATTTAGGTGACCCGCCAAATACTTTTTTAAATTCACCCCCATCATTATTGTAATGGATAACGTCACCTTTAAAGAACTTTTTTAGCAAAACCGGATTGATTGAAGGGAAGCAGCCGGCCGCAACAACCGAATGTCCTTCAGCTTCAAGGTCTTTCAAGACCTTCACACTGTTATCATGAAAATCGTCACGTACTGCACATGTCCATACCAGGGATTTATCTGCCTGTTCAGGAGAATCAACTATTATATGCCCTAAACCTATTAGTGCTTGCTTATATTGAGCGGTATTAACCCGTCTCATAGGGCAAATGTTTAATGTTTTGATATAAACTTTCACAGTTTATCTCCTTTATTTCATGCTATTGCATATAAAATTGTATCTGTACAGCTTTTTGAATGGTGCCTCACATATAATTTATATTCAGGTACTATTGAATGTATATATTCTGGAATCTCTAATAAGTCACTCGCATTATGGTAAAGACAAATTGCAAGACGTGGTTTGTTTGTTTTTATTAAGTTCTCTGCACCTTTAAGTGCTTGTAACTCCGCTCCTTCAAGGTCCATTTTGATCATTGAGACAGGTATGCCATTAAGTTCGTCATCCATTTTCACCACTTCAATATCGCTATAAATTAAATTATCCTTGACAGACATATTTGAATGTGAAACAGCTGAATATACGCCTCCATGAGTAAATCTCATTTTTCCGCTATAGCTATAAACGCCTTTTGGAATGATTGTGACATTTTCTATTCCGTTTTCTGATATTGTCGCAATTAAAGAATCGATGATCATTGAGTCGGGCTCAAATGCATAAATTGCGCCGTGTTTTCCTCCTGCACGATCGTGATATAGCAGTACGGTATCTCCATCAAATGTTCCACAATCTACATAAGTGGTTTTTTCTGTTGGTTTTAATAAGCTTTTAAACAAGTACCAATCATCATTTACGCAACATGCTTTCTCAAAATCCTCTCGCAGTCCCGTGCTATGTGCGTATAATACATTTTGATAGGTCTTTTTGGATAATTCATCTGAAAGAAGGCATTCTATATTTTTGAATCTATTTGTGTTTTTTGTAAAATACTCAATGAATTCATCCCCTGAAAAATAGTGTCCACATTCAAAGTCAATCGGACAAACATTTTCAGCGCCAACTTTTTTTTCTAGATCTTTTTTTATTTCCCAGAAATATTTTGGAGATGTAATGACATAAAGTGCATCGGGTGCTTTATTTATGCACGTTTCAAGAGAAAGAACAGTGTGCTTGTCATTAAACTGTGTATTATGTTTATCAGTGTCATTATCACAAACTAAAAGATTGCAAAAATTGTTTTTTTCAAATTTATGCAAGAGACTGTTAAGAGCAAAGCCGGCCCCAAATAACACTATCGCTCGACTTCTGTCCTGCATTTCAAAAAAAACATCTATAATGTTATTATTTCCATTTCTTGCTATTTTTGTATATATGCTTTCATTATTTTTCATTATTTCTCCGGAGACATTAAGTGTATGTGTTTTAAACTAATTGGGATAGCAGAATCAGGAGGAGTGTTCAATTAAAAAAACAATACAATACAGATTCCATAAGTGTAGGGGAATGGTGCCTTAGCGCTATCGTATATTCGGGAACCAGTTCATGGACGTACTCCGCAATCGCATAAAGATCGGTTGGCTCATGATAAACACTAAGAGCCATTTTCGGCTTACATGTTCTGATTACGTTTTGTGCACCTCTCAACATGGCCATTTCGGAACCCTCTATATCTGCTTTGATAAAGGACACCGGACGACCATTCAGATAGCTGTCAAGCGTGCATACATCAACATTGTGGTTGTTGCATTGTTCATGACCCGGCTCATCGGAGCTGATGCTTGCACTTTGAAGCATATCGCCGGAATATGCTATTGAGCACCGGCCATTTACATCACCCAGCCCCGAATGAACAAGATCGATTTTCGTCTTATCAATTGCCCACTCAGAACAAAGTCTTTTAATTCTTGATTGTGCGGCAAGATACTGCTGCTTGCCGGGCTCGAACGCATAGATATGCTTGAAAACCCCGTTATTCACCCATATGAAACGCTCTAATGTATCGCCGACATAGGCGCCGGCATCGACAAAATGATCATTTCCGATAGTAACAAACTCGGGAAGTGCAAAATATTGCTTGTCATTTATGACTTTGCGTAAATAGACATTATTCCCGGTAAGCATGGTCATAATAATCGCATCGTAACTTTCTCTGGACACCTTATCATGCAAAAGGGAATTTCTTACAAATTCGATACGATCAATATTTTTAGCAACAAAGTATGCATCAAAGGAAAAACCTGTTAACTGATTTTCATTCAGCTTATGCAGAACATCTTTTACTGCATGTCTTGCAGTAATAAGGACAGGACAGGGAGAGTTTGAAATCCAGGACAGATCGTGCACGGGCACACTTTCAATTTTCACCCCCTGCTTATTTGCATCATTATCCACAAACGAGACCACTTTTACATTATTGCGTTCCAGATATCTTTTGGCTGCCATACCATGAAAACCTGCTCCAAAAAGAATAACCTCATCAACAACATCAAACAGATGTAAATTATCGTTCTGAAATTTTTTTACTCTTGAAACAATCTCGTTCCAGGCAGTGTCAGCTTTCATCATTACTCATTTACTTAAAGGATTCATTCATGGCCTTCTCTCATGAGGAACAGCATAAATAACCGCGCCTGTACCGCACCAGCTATGCAAACGCATCAAGAATGTGTAATCCGGCAAGTTATCCATCATCCAGAGCGGTAATTCCCAAATTCCCTGTGAGTTGTGATAGCTTGTAACAACGAGAACCGGACGATAGTGTTGTAGTGTGTTGAAAGCACCTTTAAGGGCATCAAGCTCAAAGCCCTCAATATGGATTTTAACAAAAGATGGGGTTACATATACATCGTCAATAGCATGAACAGGGATGACAGAAGCAGACAAATCAGAAAATTGGGATGCATATCCTAATCCATAATAAAAGTGCTTCATTGCTGTTTTTTCTCCTACAGCAATCGGAAGCGCTTCTATGCGGGAGGAAACTGTAGGGTCAAAACTCTCAATATTCTTTAGCAATTCCGGAAAGCTCGACTTGTCTGGTTCTATAGCGACAATGTGTTCAAACCGGAAATTTAAAATCTCCAAAAACCTTTCTATAACTTTTCCGGTGTGAGCCCCTACATCAAGAAATGATTCCTTTTCATGCAGCACAGAAAGGACTTCAGGAATAAAAAACCTGTTTTGGGCAATAACCGGGGCATCTTCGAAAACCCATTCCTCTCTTAACCTTCTCCATGCCAGAAATTGAAGGTAGTATGCTTTGGAGCGCTCATCATCCCACGAAGACATTACCTGATGAATTTTCGAGATGTCCTTGTCGGTAAAGGGGGGGGCGTACCACCCGTTACCAAGCGGATGTTTATCCCGGTAGGCTTCTGCAAGATCATAAAATGGAATAATATTTTTCCATCCTTCATCAAGCAACTGTCTTTTTATGGGCTCATATGGGCACGTTGCAACACATATTGCGATCAACGCATCGTTTTTTAGCTTTGGGTCCACCTGCTCAGGAAGAAGCAGATCTATGTCTGGAAGTATGTTATCGTGCGTTTGAGGTTCTGGGTTTCTGTCCACAACTGCCGCAACGTTTAAACCAAGGTGCTTGCAGTAATCCATAGCCATTCGCCCCAGATCACCTGCCCCATACAATACTAACGGAGCCTCAGCATCAACTGTCTCGTACTGCGCTTTTGATTGCAGTATTTGATGAAAAGCTTCCATAAAATGCGTTGACCGGATGTTATGTCTCACTGAAATCATTAGTAACTAAGGCTGCATTGGTTGTGTTTTCTTACCGCATTTTCTCTTCTGTCCAAGCATGTTCGTTGTGGACAATACAGGTTCAGGGGATAGTTGATCACTGTTTACCAAATATTAAAGATATCGCCGGAAAATCCTATTTCCCCGAGTTTTTGCCGAATTGGTTTTTCTGCGTTGAGAGCGTTTATCAGGACAACAGCATCCTGAATCCCTTTAAGGTGTTCAGGCGGGTAGGTGGGGAGGTTAAAGACGGTATATTTTCTGCGTGAGGCCAGAGAGTCGATCAACCCGGTGAGGTTATTCCGATTTAAATCGCAGTATTTTAAGGCAATTTGCAAATAACGGGTGATTCCCCAGACATAGATTTTTTTCCCTGCAAACCCGGGTATGTGTTCCCGAATAGGAAAAAAAGGCATGGTGCGCAGGTAACGGGCAAATTTTTCAGCACATTGCGTGGGAGGAGGGCTGGTTGGTTTGTGACATTCATCTGTTCTGACACCCACTATCCCGAGGCAGGGGATATGTGACTTGCCATAGTCGGCGGAGGTTTTAACAACTTCAATGGTTTGTATCCCATAGTGAAAGAGAAGATTGGTAAGGTGATACTCTGTAAAGAAGTTGATATGTTCATAGGCTGATGCAATAATGTAGCGAAACTCCGATGTGAAATAGCGTTCTGTATCGGGGACTTCGAGGTAAAGCAAACCGTTTTTCTTCATTTTCGAGCAGAGTTGTGCCAGGGCGCCTTGGATATCCCAGAGGTGTTCCAGGACATGGGTTGAAACCACCACGTCAAACTGGTTGTGAAAGGGGATTGAGTAAATGTTTCCCTGTCGAAGATCAAGAGAGCCATTACCGGAGCCCTTGTAACCGGGGTCGATCCCGTGGAGTGAACCATAACCCATGCCTTGCAGAACTGACAGCAGTTTTCCTGAACCGCAGCCTACATCCAGAATGGCAGTTTCAGGATTGGGTCGATGTTTCCGGATATAGGTGCCGGGATTATCTGCACGATCGGAGACAGGATCATGGAAGAGCTCGGCATTGCTCCAGTATTCCCCCTCGGTGGCGTAATAAGCTTCAAGTGTTGCGGCTGAGTAATCACCGTCGCAGAAGATAAAGCCACAGTCAGTGCAAGCGACGATGTGCCATTGCCCGGGTAAGGGACAGTCATCAAAGAGCGTAGCCTTCAGATAGCCCAGGGTGTTTCCTGTGGTTGCACCGCATAAGGGACAGCATCGCTTGATGGGTGTGTGGCATGTAGGGTGTGCATATCTTCCGGTTACCATGCGTAATAGATGATTTCCTTTTGTAGCTATTGCAGGTACTACCGCTTGCAATAGTGGCCTGTGTTTTCGGAATTGCCTGGTTTAGGTTGTATACTTGCAAAATGAAACGCACTTCCTTTTCTTTTCTCCTTGCACTTGCGAATTGTCTCCCATTCGCAGATGCCTTTGTCCTTATCTCTGAAAAACGAGATAAACCAATCAAATCGGGTAGCGCCAAAAATCTTTTCATATGATATTGCTTTCTTGCTTTTTGCGCGTAACACTTTTTGATAATGGCGTTCCATCTCCCTGATCATGGCCTCAGCACTATACTTGCCACGAACATCAGCAGATGCATTTTCTCCCATTTTAATCATTATCTTTAGATGTTCCCTTAGCCATTCAATCGCAAATGCAAGCTCCCCCGGAGAATTTATTATCAGCCCTGTTTTCTGATGATCAACAATATTTCTTTCTGCCGGGTTGTTGCAGACAATCGGCACCACGCCCATTGCCATTGCTTCGAGCAAAACGTTTTCAGCAGTGCCATAGTGCTCCGGATTAAGCAGATACAGCAGCACATCCAGGTTTGCCAGTTCAGGATAAATGTTCTCGCTGTACCCACAAAAATCAAGAAGTCCAGGCCGTCCGATTTTCCTGCATTGCTGCGTGAGTATATCACGGTTTATTGGGTCACCGTATATTTTAACCTTGAAATCCTTGTCTTTAACGGCATTAAGGTATTGAACAAAGTCTGGGTGCAGCTTTGAAAAATTCAAACTCCCGGCATAGCCCGCCCGCAACGTTTCGCCTGTACGAATGGGGGCAGGCGGTGTGTTGTCAACAGTTCCGCTTGAGACGACACCAAGATTATTCTGGATGGGTTCAGGAAGTTTTTTTACTTCCGGTGCTTCATAAGAACAGGGTGAGGTAAAAAGGAACCGGTCAGCTGTGGTGAGCATTCCGTCCGGGATTTTGGGATGATAGAGGCCCGATACATGGCTCCAGACGACAAGCCTGTGCGGAGGGAGATGTGCCCCGCATAAATATGCAGGTATGACCGGGTGATTCCAGAATTCAAGCTGGACAATATCCGCCTGTTCTACAAGGGTTTTCAGCTCTGATTCTGATGGGCAAAAATATATCGGGACGGCACATTTCTGAATGATGTTGACAAACTGCATCTTCTCCGGTTGCTCAAGACAGACGACTGAATGCCTGAACGTACTGTGGTTCCCGGCTGAATTACAAAGAAAACTTGAAAGTGCTTTCCCCACTCCGCCGCCAAGGTGAGGGGTGATATGCAGAATGTTGACAAGGGTTGTCATGCTGAAGGATCCGGTTTGCTCAAACATGCTTTCATTTTACCCTGCAGCTCTTTTTGGTATGGATCTATGTTATCCGGCTGGCAGTGTGTGAGCTGACCGCATTGAGAGCATACAGGACACTGCATCCGCTTCCCTTCCAGATTCAGGATTCTCATGTTGTTGAATTCGTCAGAGTTCCAGATTTCCTTTAGGGTTTGCCTGTTTACGTCGCCAACAATAAGTTTCCTTGCCCAGTCAAGAAAACAGGCACTTACTGATCCATCAGAGTTGATGGACATGGAATAGAAAATGTAAGGGCAGGTTTCTATGCAGGTCAGTTCCTGCTGGTAGATTCCTTTCGTAAATGTAAATCCGGTACGGGCTTCAACATCAAATTCAGGCCAGCATGGAGCAAAATTCTCTATGAAAATTCGGTCGCAATAATTCCCAAAAGTCTCATAGAACTCCTGACCTTGCTGTTTTGTTATCGATTCGGAAGGTATTTTCAAAACAATTTCGCAGTTCCCTCTATTATGGTAAAGCCACTTGATGTGCTTCTTGAAAACATCAAAATCAAAATCATATTTGGCGAAGTGTTGATACTGCTCTCTGTTCATCCCGTTGAGCGAAATGTTTATCCTGTCAAGACCTGCCTCGAGCAAAGGCCCAATGCGATCCGGGGACAGTAATGTGCCGTTGGTGGTTGTATCGATGTACGGTACATTCCCGCTCTTTTTGGCATATGCAATCATATCTGCAAGACGTGCATTAAGCATGGGTTCACCATCTTTATACAAGCGAAGTACTTTGATGTTCCCGGAAAACAGTGATAACTCCTCGATAATCTTTTTATACATTTCGAACGTCATGCTACCCTGAAAGCGGCCTGTTTGTTTTATCAGCTTTCGATCACCTGTAGGGCAAAACGTGCACTGCAGGTTACAGGCACTTGAAGGATCAACGAACAGCACAAATGGAGTTTCAAGGGGGATGACATCCTGTAACGGAGTTCGCCCTTCCAGATTAATACGAGGTTTAATTTGTGCTTTCATCAGCCAGTATTGTGTTGATTTTTTTATCATTTCCCCAAAATGCCATGGGTTCATAATCAGGATATGGGTAGTAGCCTAAATTAAGTTCGATATTCCAATTATTTTCCTTGATCCATTTTTCCACCAAGGAGCGGACAGCAATCGGCTTACCGGAACAAAGGTTAACCAGACCGTAGTTTTCCTGCTTGAATGCCAGCATGAGAAGTTTCCTTGCAACCTCGGTAACGGGGAGGTAATCTCTCAACTGCTCGCCACCGGACATATTGAACTCGCTCAACCCTTGTTCAGCTGCCTTTTTCAGTTGCGGGAACAAGGAGACCGCCGGTTGGCTTTCACCGTACAGGTAAAAAAGCCTTGCCCATGTCAGGTTGAAGGGAGATGTGTCTTGAAAAAACTGCAACTGTTTTCTTAAGGTATCCTTGGCAAAACCATAAGGGTTTACCGGCTTTGTTTCAAAATCCTCACTAAGTGCACCCGATTGCATGCCATACTCGAAGCAGGTTCCCGAAACCAGCACGGATGGCAAACCTTGTTCAATCAACTGTTTTAAAAAAGCATACTGGTAAGGAAGCTCATCATCAAAGTGGTGAAGGGATTTGTAGTGAGGCAATCCCTGCCATGCAAGATGAATCAGTATATCAGGACACTCTAAAACCTCAAATGCATTGGCAGGGGGATGGTGGATATCCATTGTTACCCAACGACCTCTGTTCAGTATGGGTTTGTTTGCGCAAGTATTCCGTGTAACCGCAACAATTTCAGCAGAGTATAAATTCAATTCTGCCAAAACATGGCGACCGATAAATCCCGATGCTCCTGTTACAGCTATTTTCATCATTGTACCTCCACTTCCGGTACAGCAGTTACAAACTGTCCTCCCCATTTCCGGATGTAAGCAAGCTGTGCCATCACTTCATCTTTCAGATTCCATGGCAGGATCAAAACGTAATCCGGTTTGTCCAGTTGCAGACACTTTTCCTGCCTGATCGGTATATGGCTGCCAGGCATGTATTTACCTTGCTTTGAAGGGTTTCGGTCTACAATGTAGGGAACAAGGTCAGGTTTTATTCCGGCAAAATTCATCAATGTATTGCCCTTGGCTGCTGCGCCATAAGCTGCAATTTTTTTTCCCTTTCGTTTGGCCTCAATCAGAAAAGATAAAAAGTCTGTCTTGATCTTCTCTGCCTTTTGCTGGAATCCCGTATAAAAGGATGGGTTGCGCATACCGGCATCGTCTTCTGTTTCCAACAATGCTCTAACGGCGCTGCTGGATGGCTGTTGTCCGGTGTCACTTCGCTGTGAATAAACTCGCAGGCTTCCCCCGTGTGTGGGCAGTTTTTCAACATTGAAAATTGTCAAGCCGTTTGCTTCGAGGATGAGTTGAACAACTGTCAGTGACAGGTACGAGTAATGTTCGTGGTAGATGGTATCAAACTGGTTTTGTTCAACAAGGTTCAAAAGGTGCGGGAATTCAAAGGTTGCGACTCCGCCAGGTTTGAGTAGGATAGAAAACCCTTTGACAAAATCGTTGATATCCGGTACATGGGCCAGAACGTTGTTGGCGGCTATCAGGTCGGCCTGCTTTCCGGCACGGACAAGTTCATCGGCCAGCTCTACCCCGAAGAAGCCCTCGATAACAGCAATACCTTTTTTCCTGGCCGCCTCTGCAGTGCTCCGGGTAGGTTCAATACCATAGCACGGGATTCCTTTGCCCTTGACATACTGGAGCAGATAGCCGTCATTGGCAGCAACTTCCGCCACAGTACTATGCTCGGTAAGCATGAAGCAGGGGACCATTTTCTCGACATAGTTTCTGGCATGTTCCAGCCATGAAGCAGAAAAAGAACTGAAATAAGCATACTTTTCCGAAAACAAGTCGTCAGCGCCGACAATGTCCTCCGTTTGCACCAGCCAGCATTTCATGCATACCAAAACACGTAGCGGGAACCATTTTTCCGGTTCGTGCAGTTCTGCAGGGGTCAGATATGCATTTGATGGTGGAGCGCTTCCCAAATCGATAAGGGAATGTTGCAGGTCGGTATTGCAATGGCGGCATTTCATACTGTTATCCCCTGGAATGCTGTGGTGATCATGGGATGTTGCTGATCACGAGTGGATCGCTCTGTAATGGATAGCGGCCATTGCACAGCGAGCGCCGGATCCAGGGCATTAATGCCTCCTTCAGCTTCAGTACAAAATGCAGTAGTGTGAAAATAAATGAGTTCGCAGTCATTGGAAAGCGTTTGAAAACCGTGAGCGAATCCTTCCGGAATCATCAGTGTTTTCCGGTTTGTTTCGCCAAGTATTTCATTGTGCCAGTGCAGAAAGGTGGGAGAACCTCTCCTCAAATCAACCGCAACATCGAAAACCTCTCCGCGGAGACATGTCACGAACTTTGTTTCAGCATGAGGAGGATACTGAAAATGCAAGCCTCGAACCGTACCTTTTTTTTTAGTCAGGGTATGGTTGATCTGTACTATGGTTCGATTGCCGAGCAACTCGGCCAGATCATTCCGGCAGAACAGGCGTTCAAGATATCCTCTGCTGTCACCGATAGGTTTTCGCTGAATGACCTGCAGGCCCTGTAGAGAGGTATCAAGAATGTCAAAATGAATACTCATGCTTCATTCGGCGGTTTCATACCGATGAATCTGTTCTATGGAGAAAGCCGCCATATTTTTTTTCTGCTTCCATGCATGATGCCAGGATAGCGTCATGTCAAGAGCTGTTTGCAAGGCCCAGCGAGGAATCCACCCAAGCATGGTTTTTGCCTTTGAAATGTCCAGTTTCAGTGTGGTTGCTTCATGAATCAGGGCCGATGGCTCACATTTCCATTCAGCGTCGGGGATTTTGCTGCAAAGATGGTCCACGATCCATTGCACGGATCGTGCGTCCCTGTCTTCCGGGCCAAAGTTCCATGCATCGGCGAATAGTTCTCCTTTTTCATACAGGGCTTCGGCAAGTAAAAGATACCCGGAAAGCGGTTCCAGGACATGCTGCCACGGCCGCGTTGCATGGGGTGACCGAATTGTAAGTGCCTCTTGGGCATCAAGCGCCCGGAGAAAGTCGGGAATGAGCCTGTCATCTGCCCAGTCACCCCCGCCGATAACATTGCCGGAGCGTGCTGATGCAAGGAAAATGCCGGCGGACTTCATAAACGATTGTCGCCAGGCAGCGGTCACCAGTTCGGAACAGCCCTTGCTGCTGGAATAGGGATCATACCCCCCCAAAGCTTCGTTTTCCCTGTAGGGCCACACCCACTCCCGGTTTTCATAGCATTTATCGGTCGTGATATTGACAACAGCTTTCACTGCAGGGATAGTGCGAACTGCTTCAAGGAGATTAACTGTGCCCATAACATTCACGGCATAGGTCTCGGCCGGTGCGCTATACGAGTGTCCGACCAACGGCTGGGCTGCAAGATGAAAGACGATATCAGGTTCGGCTGTGTGCAATGCTTCAGTTAGTCGCAGAGGGTCGCGAATGTCTGCTACGTTATGTCCGGCGAGTCTGGATTGCAGATCGCATACGGTAAAAAAGTTCGGTATGGTTGGCGGTTCAAGTGCGTAACCATATATTTGAGCTCCCATATTGGTAAGCCAAAGGACAAGCCATCCACCTTTGAAGCCGGTATGGCCGGTTAGGAAAACCCTCTTGCCTTTCCAGAATGACCGATCAATTACCATATTTTCCATGGTGCGTTACCGCTGTTCCATAATTCTTCAAGATGGATCTTGTCCCGCAGGGTATCCATTGGTCTCCAGAATTCCCGGTGCTCAAAGGCTGCAAGTTGACCGTCTGCGGTAAGTTTTGTCAACGATTCACCTTCCCAGGAAGAGTTGTCTCCCTCGATATATTCCAGGACATCTGGCTGCAGAACAAAAAAACCACCATTAATCCAACTGCTGTCACCAGGAGGTTTTTCCTCAAAACCCTCGACATTGATTCCTTCACGCAAAAGTGCTCCATATCTGCCTGGAGGCAACACGGCACATACTGTTGCCAGCTTATGATGCTGATTGTGGAAAGTCAATTCTTTTGTGATATCAATATCTGCAAGGCCATCGCCATAGGTAAAAAAGAACGGTTCATCAGGTGCAAGGTATTCAGCCACGCGCTTGAGGCGCCCGCCTGTTAATGTTTCTTCGCCGGTGTCCACAAGCGTTACGGTCCAAGGCTCGACTTTCTGTTCATGGACTTCCATGCTGTTTCTGGCCATGTCGATCGTGACATCAGACATATGCAGGAAATAGTTTGCGAAATACTCCTTGATAACATACCCTTTATAGCCGCAGCAAATAATAAAGTCATGTATTCCATGAGTGGAATATATTTTCATGATGTGCCAGAGGATAGGCATGCCGCCGATCTCTATCATGGGTTTCGGCTTGAGGTGAGTTTCTTCACTGAGGCGGGTGCCAAACCCGCCGGCAAGTATGACAGCTTTCATGATTATTTTTTGTTCCGAAGTTCAAACATTTGCGAGTAAGCGTGCTCGAGTCTGCGAGTGAACCCCTCCTCATCCATCACCGCAGAGCGCTGCAGTTCACCACGCAACCCCGCCCTGATGTTGCTCAGGACTGTCAGGTCACCTGCCAGAGCAACAGCTTTCTCAATATACTCATCTTCGGTGCAGGCAATCCATTCCGGATGCCCCACACTTTCAAGCACACAGCTTCCCAACCGTCCCACGCTCGGCCTGTCGGCCAGAGTAATGAAAGGAACACCCATGAAAATGCTCTCGATCAGGGTTGTGCCGGAGTTGTGCGGAAAACAATCCAGAGTAATATCGATACGGCGCAGAAGGTTCCAGGGAGGGCTTTCAAACCCGATATCCAGGCGTCCAGGCTCGATACCAGCGAGAGCAAAGCGCTCTGCCATTGCCTGTTGCGCTGCCGGATCACGAAAATCACGGCTGTTGATGACCAGCCGGGCGTTGTCCACCTGCTTCAGGATCTCCGACCACACGCGGATAGTCCGGTGATTGATCCGCACTGACCTCGTCAAAGTGCCGAAGGTGACCCATCCGCGTTCCACTGCGGGTAACGGGCCTGCTTCACCCATGCCCTCGGCGGGACGATAGGTGCCAACGGGTGTTCCCATCCGCCAGGGTGTTTCGCTGAACAGATGTTCGCTGCCTGGCGGTACGGTGGCCGTGTCTGTCAGAAAGTAATCGATTGCAGCCAGTCCGGTCGTGTAGCCGTAGCCTAACCAGGAAACCGACACTGGCGCAGGTTTGCGTGCGAAAACACCCAGACGATTCCGTGCGGTATGGCCGGCCAGATCGACCAGAATGTCGACCCCGTCTTCGCGAATCCGTTCAGCCAGCTCAGCGTCGCTGAGTCCGTTCGTGCGCACCCAGTGATCGATGTAGCCCCGGTAACGGGATGTCAAAGTATCTTTTTTACGTTCTTCGGCATAGGCGATGATCTCGAAGCGGTCATGATTGTGATGAGCCAGCACCGGTTCCAGAAAGTGCCGCGTCGAGTGGTTGCTGAAATCCGGTGAGACATAACCGATGCGCAACCGCTTGTCCGGATCAGGGGGATGCGTATGCGGACGCCACTGGTCGCGGTACGGCAGACCGAAACGTTCATCGTACTCGGTATATGCCGCAAAGATATCCTCGGCGCTGAGGTCAGGGTCGTAGTTCAGCAGAAACAGCAGATTGCTGAAGCAGTCCTCGTGATCCGGTTTCAATTCCAGCGCTCGCCGGTAGGCTGCTTCCGCCTCCTCCAGCCTGCCCAGGTTTTGTAACGTCATGCCGCGATTGTTGTAAGCCTCTGCATATTGTGGATTAAGCTGTATGGCCTTGTCGAAGCTCAGAAGAGCTTCTTCCGGTCTGCTCAATTCCCTCAGTGTGATGCCGCAGTTGCAGTAAGCCTCTGCATATTGTGGATTAAGCTGTATGGCCTTGTCGAAGCTCAGAAGGGCTTCTTCCGGCCTGCCCAGGTCTTGCAATGTGTTGCCGCGGTTATAGTAGGCTTCGGCATATCGGGGCTTGAGCTGTATGGCTTTATCGTAGCTCAGAAGGGCTTCTTCCGGCCTGCCCAGTTCCCTCAGTGCATTGCCGCGGCTGCTGTGGGCCTCTGCATATTGTGGATTAAGCTGTATGGCTTTATCGTAGCTCAGGAGGGCTTCCTCCAGCCTGCCCTGCTTCTGGAGAGTTACCCCCAGTATAGTGAGGACAATTACAGACTGCGGGTGAACATGCAGTAGTTTTCTGCATGCCTGCTCTGCCTCGGTTAGTTTGCCTGAATGATAAAGCCCAACGACGCTGTTAAGCTGATCGTGGGACGGACCGGTTGTCTGGGATGTTGAGGTCCGGTTGCCCGGTAAACGTTCCTGGAGTTTCTGCAAACCTTTTTTTGCTGCAGGGTGATGAGGCTTGCGCGCCAGAATAGCTTGGTAGAGTTGTGAGGCCTGGGTGGTGTTTCCCTGGCTGGCTGCTTGTTTCGCCAGCGACAAAGCTTGGTCAATGGACAGTTTCCGGGTTTGGGGCATATTGCTTTTTCGTCATTCCATGATTTCCAGATACCGCGCAGGTAGTCAGCTGGAATATACGCAATAATTTTACTTGAGTTTCCTACTCACATAACCCTTTCCCGTGATACAGTCTGTCAGTCTTCTCCATGACTTTTGGTTTTACACCAGAGTTCAAACATTTGCGAGTAAGCGTGCTCGAGTCTGCGAGTGAACCCCTCCTCATCCATCACCGCAGAGCGCTGCAGTTCACCACGCAACCCCGCCCTGATGTTGCTCAGGACTGTCAGGTCACCTGCCAGAGCAACAGCTTTCTCAATATACTCATCTTCGGTGCAGGCAATCCATTCCGGATGCCCCACACTTTCAAGCACACAGCTTCCCAACCGTCCCACGCTCGGCCTGTCGGCCAGAGTAATGAAAGGAACACCCATGAAAATGCTCTCGATCAGGGTTGTGCCGGAGTTGTGCGGAAAACAATCCAGAGTAATATCGATACGGCGCAGAAGGTTCCAGGGAGGGCTTTCAAACCCGATATCCAGGCGTCCAGGCTCGATACCAGCGAGAGCAAAGCGCTCTGCCATTGCCTGTTGCGCTGCCGGATCACGAAAATCACGGCTGTTGATGACCAGCCGGGCGTTGTCCACCTGCTTCAGGATCTCCGACCACACGCGGATAGTCCGGTGATTGATCCGCACTGACCTCGTCAAAGTGCCGAAGGTGACCCATCCGCGTTCCACTGCGGGTAACGGGCCTGCTTCACCCATGCCCTCGGCGGGACGATAGGTGCCAACGGGTGTTCCCATCCGCCAGGGTGTTTCGCTGAACAGATGTTCGCTGCCTGGCGGTACGGTGGCCGTGTCTGTCAGAAAGTAATCGATTGCAGCCAGTCCGGTCGTGTAGCCGTAGCCTAACCAGGAAACCGACACTGGCGCAGGTTTGCGTGCGAAAACACCCAGACGATTCCGTGCGGTATGGCCGGCCAGATCGACCAGAATGTCGACCCCGTCTTCGCGAATCCGTTCAGCCAGCTCAGCGTCGCTGAGTCCGTTCGTGCGCACCCAGTGATCGATGTAGCCCCGGTAACGGGATGTCAAAGTATCTTTTTTACGTTCTTCGGCATAGGCGATGATCTCGAAGCGGTCATGATTGTGATGAGCCAGCACCGGTTCCAGAAAGTGCCGCGTCGAGTGGTTGCTGAAATCCGGTGAGACATAACCGATGCGCAACCGCTTGTCCGGATCAGGGGGATGCGTATGCGGACGCCACTGGTCGCGGTACGGCAGACCGAAACGTTCATCGTACTCGGTATATGCCGCAAAGATATCCTCGGCGCTGAGGTCAGGGTCGTAGTTCAGCAGAAACAGCAGATTGCTGAAGCAGTCCTCGTGATCCGGTTTCAATTCCAGCGCTCGCCGGTAGGCTGCTTCCGCCTCCTCCAGCCTGCCCAGGTTTTGTAACGTCATGCCGCGATTGTTGTAAGCCTCTGCATATTGTGGATTAAGCTGTATGGCCTTGTCGAAGCTCAGAAGAGCTTCTTCCGGTCTGCTCAATTCCCTCAGTGTGATGCCGCAGTTGCAGTAAGCCTCTGCATATTGTGGATTAAGCTGTATGGCCTTGTCGAAGCTCAGAAGGGCTTCTTCCGGCCTGCCCAGGTCTTGCAATGTGTTGCCGCGGTTATAGTAGGCTTCGGCATATCGGGGCTTGAGCTGTATGGCTTTATCGTAGCTCAGAAGGGCTTCTTCCGGCCTGCCCAGTTCCCTCAGTGCATTGCCGCGGCTGCTGTGGGCCTCTGCATATTGTGGATTAAGCTGTATGGCTTTATCGTAGCTCAGGAGGGCTTCCTCCAGCCTGCCCTGCTTCTGGAGAGTTACCCCCAGTATAGTGAGGACAATTACAGACTGCGGGTGAACATGCAGTAGTTTTCTGCATGCCTGCTCTGCCTCGGTTAGTTTGCCTGAATGATAAAGCCCAACGACGCTGTTAAGCTGATCGTGGGACGGACCGGTTGTCTGGGATGTTGAGGTCCGGTTGCCCGGTAAACGTTCCTGGAGTTTCTGCAAACCTTTTTTTGCTGCAGGGTGATGAGGCTTGCGCGCCAGAATAGCTTGGTAGAGTTGTGAGGCCTGGGTGGTGTTTCCCTGGCTGGCTGCTTGTTTCGCCAGCGACAAAGCTTGGTCAATGGACAGTTTCCGGGTTTGGGGCATATTGCTTTTTCGTCATTCCATGATTTCCAGATACCGCGCAGGTAGTCAGCTGGAATATACGCAATAATTTTACTTGAGCCTGCCCCATGTGCAAGCACTTTCTGTGCTTGGCAAAACAAGATAAAGATAGACAATGTCTGAGTATTTTCTTCTCAAAGCACAATGGAGTCACACGACCTTGCTAAATCACGATATCAGTTCATGCCGTGGGGATCGCCTGTAAACCATTCAGGCCATGCATCCAGAGGCCAACTGGCATGCCTGAACTGGCGATAGAGTATTCCCAGCCACTGGCGAAGCTCCTGGAGGTTCATCAACAGCTTTACGCTTTTTCCATCTTCAAGTGGAAAAAGTAACGCTGCACTTTTTTCCCTGCAGGCGACGGTTACTTGCCGGGGCAGCAGGGAATGTTCTTCACCGGATGGCAGCACCGGTTCGGCAGATGGTTTTTTTCTTTGCTCCCACTCTGCGACATGCTGGCGGCAGGACAGTGTAAGTGATCGGTCAATTGCGGATTTCCTACTGCTGTCGTTTTCCAGGCATTTGACAAGTGCAGGGACAATGCGCTGGCAGTGGCGCAAGGTCAGCCAGAAAACCATTTGACCATGTCCGTCAAGGCGGGCTGCCATGCGCATGCGGTCTTCAAACTCAATGTAGCGCAACGTGACGGTTTTGATCTTCAGTATCTTTTCATCGTCAGGGGGCATCGGTGTCCGGTTAGCGGGTTCGGTATTCCCGGTTGCGCAATCATCTTTTCCCCAGGCGTTTTTTTATGGATTTCGACAGTTTTCGCAAAGGCTTGATCCTGTAGAAAAAAGGGGCGTCCTGTGCTGCGGGTACCGGATGGTGAACGGAGTTGTTGTTTGCCGCATACCAGCTCTTGTAGCAGGGCTCTTGTAGCGAATACGGGTCAGGAAAGGCCTTTTTGAGGTCTTCCCGGGACCGGTATATCAACCGGGCTTCTTCGGAAATGCTGCTGCCGTCGTTGTAACGTTCGTAATCCCAACCCCTGAAAGCGCCGTGACCGTGGCCTTCACGATTCAGGTCTTCAAGATATCCTTCCCAGATCTCGTGAGCCAGGTTCTGGTCTGTAGCGTATTTTTTCAGCATGCCTAGGCCCGCTCCGCTGTCGTACCCCGTAAAATGATAAAACCGTAAGGGCGTTGACCCCGCAAGCAGGGTGCCGTCCGTGTCCCTGCTAAGCGGCCGGTGGGAGATGTTCCAGGTTGCGACATTGTATCCCCGATCCCTTATGATATGGAGCCTGTCGAAAAAACAGGGTGCAAGATCACACCATTTCTGGTCGGTAAACAGGCCGTTCGGGATATCGTCGATACAGAAATGGGTCAAGCGGTGTGCCCACCAACGGATAAAATCCAGTCCCTGGCCCGAAGTCCTTGCGCAGAAAAAGCCAAGGTTGTACGTCCCGTGTTTCAGGGCGGAAATTTCGTTGTCCTGTATAGCGGCGAAGGCTTCTTCGGTATCGAGCAGGTGAGGGGTTAACAGGATGTCGTGGTTGTCGAGAAGTGTCTCGAGCGGTGAGAGCGTACTGAATACCTTGATGTCGGGATCGAGGTACATGATTTTTTTGACGGCAGGATCGTCTGCGAAGATCTGTGCCGCCGGTCCTTTTACAGCTGTGCAGAGTTCGACAATCGTGTGGCCGAAGGCCCAGGATTTCCAGTCAGGAAGGTTCAGGTTGTCAATGGTCAGGATCCTGTCGAAAGGTTCCTGTTCGGGGTCGAAGTCTTCGGGAAACGTGTCGGATAAAACAACGACAAACTCCCAGTCGGGATGGAATCGTTTAACAGAACGCGCCAGTACTCTGGCTTTCGGAATATAGCTTTTTGTTACCGAGGTATAAACCAGCATGAAAATAGCTTCTTTACAGTATTGCAGAACGGAGCGTCAGTCTCTCGACGGCCGGTTGTGTGTCTTAAGACCTGCTAAGTTAGAGATGTTTTTGCTGAAGCGAAAAAGTTCCGGACACTTTTTTTCTTTTGGCAGAGGGATTTTTCTCATATGTCAAATGAAGATGACAGGGGTTTTATGATTACTGCATTCGGACTATTTCGACTTTGTTATGGCTTCTGATAAGATCTACAATACTCGGGTGATAGTAGCCATAAGGGAAGTCCTTTTGAAAATAAATGTAAGTTGCTCTTTTGTGGGTGTTTAAACTTTTTATTCTTTCAATGAATTGATACCAGGTTTCTGTCTCGGGATGAGGGTACACAGATACTATGTCGGGACGCAGATAGTTCAATCCAGCATCGGGCAAAATGACAATGCTTTCTAGCTTGATGGCTTTCGATTTCTCAATAAGGCGTTCCTGGTGAACAAAGTAAGGTACAGTCTGGTTATATCCGTTTTCTATGAAGGAGGCGACGGGAATTATGGGTGTTGAGTTGATAAAGTTTGAAGTAAAACCGATAATAGCAAAAATGCCAAAGATAAACTTGAAGGTATTGACAGTTTGTTTATCAGCAGAAAAATTTTTGAAAAATAAAATCAGAGAAATCAAAAGTAAAAAAGTTCCCGGGAACAGAAGTCGATATGATAATGGATCGAATACAGTTAAAATCCTTAATGTGGTAATGGTGATGATATAAGAAATTCCTGTAATAAAAAAAATAAGAATAGCCGAGTTGTGAGGTGTTTTTTCGAGTTTTATGGGGAATATTTTGAGCTTTATTGCGAAAAGGATAATTGCTAATGATGCGGCAAGTGCTACAATATGAGGTGTAATATGTTGATTGTCCCTGAACAGGAGAGAAAAGGTGAAAAAATTGACAAACTCAGACAGATAAGCTGTCGTGATCATTTTGACCATGGCAAGTGCTGATTCACTGGAGGGACTTCTTGGTATGCCGGTGATATGTCCTGTATGGATTTGATTGTTATAGAGGTAAAGAGTGACAAAAAGACCTGCAATGCATCCACTTACAAGGAAATAAAGAAGCTTTCTGTAATCCTTGCTAAATAGATGGTAAATGCCAAACAGTAATATCAGAATAATAGAGTATGCTCCGATATACCTGCTTAGAAAAAGAAAGATTGACGATAGTGATAGATTAAGAAAGGTAAAAAAATTTTCTTTTTTATCTGTAGCAGTGATCAAAGCAAGAGTAAACCAGAGTAGTCCAAAGATAAACGGGACTTCTGACCATGTAAAAGAAAATATTTCTATTGCTGGTGCTAAAAGTAGTATAAATCCAAAAAGGTAAGCATCCGCTTTAAATTTATTGATAAAAATCAGGAATATTCCACTGAGAAAAAGGATATTCAGTATTTTCGATGATAAAAATACGGAAAGGTTAGTGATTTCAGCTACAAGATAAATCATGTATGGGTATCCTATGGGCCATATGGCGAAAAATTCCTTACCGGATGGAACGTAGAGTGAGTTAAGAAAAAAGCCGTTGTTGTCCAGTAAATTCTGTGCAAGTCTCAAATAACAAGATGAATCGTAACTGATATGACCATGGTCGAAAAAGAATGACTTGATAAGGATGGTCACAATGATTACTAAATAAATCGGTAAAAGAGGAATGATATTTGAGCTGATGCTGTTTTTTCTAAATGAAGATCCCTTGTTCATACGGAATAAGTCTTGTGCTTATAGGTTCATTTTTTTAAATATCCTGGCGGGCAAATGACTAATGCCTGTCATGACATATCTCCAATACCAGGGCGTATACAGGACATCTTTTCCGACCCTGAGTGCCTTTACTATATCTTTTGCAACCTGCTCAGGCTGTGAAACGAGGGGCGCGGGCATTGACAAGCCTTCGGTCATAGGGGTGTTGACGATGCCGGGTTTGATGATCAGCACATGCACTCCGGCTTTGAACAACCTTGCTCGTAATCCTTCGCAAAACGTTGTCACAGCAGCTTTTGCCGATCCGTAAACATAGTTGGAGGGTCTTCCTCGATCACCGGCAACCGAACTGATGACCGCGAGAGTACCTTTTTTTTGGCTTTCCATAATGTTTGCAAGTCTGGTAAGCAGGGAAATAGTACTGGTCGCGTTTGTCTGAAATTCAGCGAGAGTCTCCTCACTGCTTGACTCGCATTGTTTCTGATCTCCCAGGGTTCCATGGGCTATAAGTGCGATATCAATCACACCCATTGCTTGTGCTGCGTCGTCAAGCATGTCCTCGTGCCGGGCAAAATCATTGACGTCAAAGATTTTATACATAACCGATACAGCTCCCCGGATTTTCAGGTCTGCAGCCATACTTTCCAGCCGCGCTTTGTTTCTGGCTAACAGGTAAAGCTTTGCTCCCTGTTGAGCGAACAGCCGTGCTGTAGCTTCTGCAATAGCTGATGTTGCCCCGATAATGAGAATGTTCTGCATTTAATCCAGTCCTAACCGTTTTGATTGATGAGAGACGAATGTTCCTTTTGTGCCATACGACTCCCTGACAGCCTGAAATGATTCTGTTGCCGGGTACCCTTTTTGGAATGTAGCTGTGCTCATACGGGCATCTTTTGTAAGATACAGCCTTCCACCGTAATCAAGCACCATACTGTCGAGTGTGTCGAGCAGCTCAAACAATCCCGGTTCGATTTTAAAATCAAGCGCAAGTGTATAGCCTTCCGTTGGAAAAGAAAGAAGATTGTCGTTTTGCTTGCCGAGCACTTTTAATACGGCCAAAAATGATCCGCGTCCTGAATCGGCGATTATTTTTAGCATTTTACTCAACCCCTCAATCCCGGCGTCTTTTGGTACAACAAACTGGTACTGGGTAAAGCCGTTTTTTCCATACATTCTGTTCCAGTTGCTGACACTGTCAAGCGGATAGAAGAACGGCGCGTAATGCACTTGCCGGCTTGCTTGCCTGGAACGTACCCTGTGGTAATAGAGGGCATTGAAAGCCTTGACCGAATAGCGGTTCAGCAGCTGCCCGGGCATGTCAAAAGGGAAGCCGAGGTTAGATGAACCTTTGGCGTTTAGACCGCCATGGTCGGAGTGTTCGCCTGTCATAAGCAGGGAGCGGCCCAGGTTCCGGCCGCCTGAAATGCAGTCTATCCAGGCGACTGAATAGGTGCAACCCGAATATGTTTCAAACAGGTTCAGCACTTCTTCGAGATTCTGCGCTTTAAGGGTAGTTTGCTCTATAAAGGCACTTTTTACCGGTTTCAGGTGGAACGAAACCGACAGGATGATGCCTGTAAGCCCCATACCGCCGCACGTTGCATGGAAAAGATCAGCATGTTCTGCTCGTGAGCAACGTATAATACGTTCAGCATCGACCAGAATTTCCAGTGACTCGACATGGTCGCAGAAACAGCCCGAAAGATGATGGTTTTTTCCATGCACATCGCTTGCAACTGCTCCGCCGACCGTCACGAATCTTGTGCCGGGGGTTACCGGTAAAAACCAGCCTCTGGGTACAATGACCTCAAGAAGTTTGTCCAGGGTGACTCCCGAGTTGCAACGTATCAGCCCGGCTGCATCATCAAATGCAACAAGATGGTCAAGCCAGTGCGTGCTGACAACATGGTTGCCGAGTGAACTGTCCCCATAGCTCCTGCCGAGACCTCGAGGTGTGATGCCGGTATGCTTTTTCTGCATCAGATACTCCTGAATGTCAGCGGTTGTCAGCGGTGCATACACCTCGGCATCTTCTACAGGATACCGTCCCCACCCGTAAATCTTCATGAACTGCTCTCCTTACGAAAAACAAAGTGCTTGTCAAGATGATATTTAGCAGTATATCCGACAGTCAGACCAATAACGCCACCAAGATATCGAAGCTCTTTTGTCTTGAACAGATAGTCGAAACCAAATTCAAAGCCCCAGAAAATAAAGGTAGTAAACACTCCCATCAGTGAATAAAGAAGAAATGTCCGGCCATCGTGCACTGCATTGCGGACATGAAAACGGAAGATATACCGTTTATCGAGCACATACTTGACCAGAAGCCCGACAATGGTTCCGGCAATAATGGAAATCAAAACTTGCAATGTGCCGGAGTACATGCTTACAACCACATCCTGTGTCCCGATATTGGCTGCGGTGGCTATCATCGCAAAAACTGCATAGGCAATAGAAAGTTTCATAATGAAATCCTGTAACACCCGACAATATTCACCTTGAAAACAGACTAACAGTGCCTTCCGGTTATAGGGCAAAGACAAAAACAGAAGCAAACAACACACCGACTATCAGACTGGTCTTGTCTTTTACTGCGAACAATACCGGATCGTCATGCATATGGCCGCGATGGGTAAGAATCCAGATACGGCTGATCCAGTAGAGCAGGAGCGGGCACGCGAGCCATATTATTTCCGGATTGCTGTACAGCGTCAGTGTTTTTGCATCCTGAATGTACAGCGCCAGCACCATAACGGACAAATATCCTGATGCTGTGCCGAGTGAAGAGATAATTCCCAGGTCTCCTGGAAAATAGCCCCGTCCTTTGGTTTTTTCTGTTTTTCCTTTTTCGCAGGCATCATGCAGTTCTGCATAGCGTTTGACAAGGGCGAGGCTGAGAAACAGGAACATGGAAAAAGCAAGTATCCAGAAGGTTGGCACCAGTTCACAGGCGAATGAACCTGCGATGATCCGCATGGTGTACAGCACAGCCAAAGAAATGATATCGAGAGCAGCTATTCTTTTCATCAGAAAGGAGTACAGCAGTGTCAGGGTATAATAGACTCCCAGCGAAGCAGTAAACTGCCAGGGGAGCATCAGCAATGAGCCTGTAAATGCTGCGAGAAAGAGCAGCGGGATTGATATTGCTCCCGCTTTGATTGAAAGGTCTCCTGAGGTCAGGGGGCGATGTTTTTTTCTCGTATGGTGCATATCGTCTTCAAGATCTACAAGATCGTTGAGAAGATAAGCGCTGGACGCACAGAGGGAGAAAAACAAAAACGCAAGGAGTGCTTGTGTTGCAAGAGGAAGATTCGTAAACTCATGTGCAGCGAGCAAGGGGATGAATATGAGCAGGTTTTTCAGCCATTGATGAGGCCTCAGGGCTTTGAGCCATGCTTGCAGTGCATGTTTTCTTGAAATAAGAACCTTTTCTACATTTCCATTTTTCTTTGCTCGTTGCTCAACACCTTGTTCCGGGTTTACCAGGTATGCTTTCCTTGCCGATTGCCAGATAACAAGGTCTGCTCTTGAATTGCCGATATAGTCGAATCCTTTATCACCAAATTCGGCAACCAGTGCCTCCTGCTTCTTGTGGGCAGAAAGATTTACTCTCGAGTCAGTTGCCATCACTGTATCGAAAAGACTGAGATGTTCGGCTATTTGTGTGGCATAAGTGATGTGACTTGCTGTTGCAAGTACAATATTGCGGTTCTTTTCTTTTTCCTTTTTCAGAAATGAAAGAACCTTTTCGTCGTAAGGAAGAACTGTTACATCAATGGGTGCATGTTCAGCGAGCTTTGATTTCAGGAGAGCCTTGCCCTGAAGAAGCCATACAAGCGGAGCCAAAACGTAAGGAACGTTACGCTTTGAGTATGAAAAAAATGACAGGTACAACACATCTGATTTGAGTAATGTTCCGTCAAGATCGACAACAAGGGGATAGGGCATGATGTTTACCAAAAAGAGATTTATTGGTAATTATAAAACTTGTAATGAGAATGGATTCCCTGAATAAGGATACTTCTATTAATTGGTTATTGAAGCTCACGACAATTTATAGAGATGTCCTTAGGTTTTGGTTAGGAGCGGTTACATTTTTTATGATATCTGTTATTTTTCATATCGGCATAAGATGTATATTACTTTTGGAAAATAACGTAATTAAATGGAGATAGTGTTCGATTGTATGTAAAATATGATTTAAACATATCAAAAAAAACATTGTAAATCTCTATTGTCTTTTTGATAAGCTTTTGTCTTTCCATGCAGGCAATAACTGCCTTTTTGTAAGGTATTATGACATTAAACCCTGCTAAACCATTAATGCCCATGCTTTTATAGAGGTCATATATTAATTCGTCTTTAATATCTTCAAGACTGTTGAGGGGTTTTATTTCTACCTTGTTAAAGCCAATATTGCGCCCTACTTCAAATAGTTCATCGGGAAGGTAAAGATGCTTATCGACCAAATGTTCTAAAAACATATGATCCCCTGATTTTTCAATTCTTACAGAAGAATCGTTGTACATTTTGTCTATTGATTTTTCATGCACTTTTGTTTCAATAGATGCAAGCTTCATTGCGCTGTATACTATGCCATATCCTATGGCAAACGGTTCGCCGAATATTGCTTTTCCTGATGGTTTTAATATGTTAAAGCATGCATCAAGAAAATGTTCATAATGATCAAAATGGTGGAGTATCGAACTTCCTATGATTACATCAAAAGAGTTATTGGAAAATTTCATGTTCATTGCATCTTGTACTGATAGTTCCAGATGGTTTTTACTATTGCTCTTACTCTGGGTATTCAGATACTGTTTCAGTAACTTGATGCCACTGATGGAAATATCAAACGCATGTATTTTGCAGTTTTGTAGCTTATCGTTACAAAATAAAGCAGCAGTGGTCCAGCCAGAACCACATGCCACATCAAGGATTGATAGATTTTCAACATTATTATTTAGATTATATCCAAGAGATTTGAAGTATGAATATGCTAATTCTTCATGGGTTTTGTATGCATCTGTTTGGGAGTTTATTTTCTTTTGCTCGATACTGCTATATCCAGAGGAATATATGTCATCATAAATGTCAGTTTGGCTGTTCTTTTCATCAGTAAAAATTATAATATCGTTTTCATTATCCCACTTCTTTTGACAATTTGGGCATATATATGAATCTTTATTATTTTTTAGCGGCCCTGAATATGAGCAATCGCAATTATAATTAAATAAAGTCATACGGTATCCTTATGTCTTTTGAGTTGTTTTTTCATGGTTATGAAGGTTTTTGAAATAATTTGTTTTTGCTCGATCTGAGGGAATCTTAATAGAAAAGTCTTTTCCCCTGATTAGTAAAGTGTTGTATCAAAATGAATGACAACAATGTGCCTGCGTATTTAATATAGTGCAAACGGGACAGGTTTCGATACAAAAAAGAGCAAAAAACCGGTTCTGTTCAACCAATTGGTGAACATATGTGGCACACCTTGCAGAATTGACTTTTCTCAAGGTATATCTGGGAAGTATTCAACTTTTTCCTGTTTGTCCGGTTTCGGAGATCTGCTTCTGCCGGAGAACCGGTTCATACTGTAAAGGTATTCTGAACGAAAGAGGTTATTTCGTCAAGAGCGATTTCCGGATCGATTCTTGAAATTATGATTCCCTTGGAATAGTGTCTTGCTCTTTCCGCAGGCGCCCCGATGTTGAAGACAGCCAGAGGGAGGCTCATCTGAATGATTTCTTCTGTTGTGTAGGAAAAGGTTTCAGGGCATATCGATGGCGTGAAAAAAATATCGATCTGGTGCTTGTGGATCAGGCGCGGCAATTCGTTATGCTGGTATTTGCCGGTAACGAGAAGAAGCCGGTTTTTCAGGGGTGAATGAAGGCGTCCTATGATAACGATTTTTGTATTGCGTTTTTCGGCCTCGATCATCTCGACCATTTTTTCTACGATTTTTGCTCCTTTGGGGACATTGATGTTGCCGAGAATGCCGATCGTTACATATTCTTTTTTGTCTGGGCGCCGACGTTGTATGGCTGGTGCCATTTCCGGAAGATGGTCAACCTTGTGCGGCTTTACATGGATTTTGTCCGCTGGAAGCGCGGGGTACGCCTTGAGAAGAATTTCTTTTGAGGAATTGGAAAAGCACACGATGTCCGAGCTTTCATCCAGTGCTCTGGACCACTTTTTTCTCCAGAAAACAATATCTGTATTTCTGTAGAAAATTCTGAAGTCACTGTCGTTCTGCGGCAGGCATACCTGGCACTTCAAGATGTCGTCAGGGACATCACAGAATATCATGTCGTTGTTGAGCAGATGGAAGTTCGGGCAGATACAGAAAAAGTCATGAATCAGGGTTGTCAGCGTGGTGTCATGAGCTTTTTTCAGGTCGAGAATCATTTCAAGAAGTGCGGAAATGTTCGGAAAGCTTACGGTTTCACTCAGAATGATTGAGTCGAGGTTGGCACAGGTACGCAAAAACAGTTTGATGTGCTCCAGGTTTTTGGTGTGAAACGAAAGCTGATGGTTGTGGTGGTAAAAAATCAGTTCGTACTGTTTGCGAGCGTAGTTGTAGAGCAACAAAAAAACTTTTTCTTCTCTTTGCAAGGCTTCTTTAATGTATTTTTTGCGGAAAAGATTCGCTCCGCCGCCAAGGTCATGATCGAGGAAAAGGACTTTTTTGGCAGCAGAGTTCTCCGATGCGAGCAGCAGCAAGAGAAGGAGTTGTCTGACTTCCCTTGACGGATCGTTTTCGGTGTACTCTTTGATAGCCTTCAAATAACCGGGATGCTTGCGGACAATCTTCTGCACATGTCTGGAAAAAAGCCCCTGTTTTTCACTGCCCGAGAAATAATCTTCCTGGGAATGGTTCTGGATGAAGAGATTCGGTACCAGAACATTTCTGTATCCGTTTCTGAATGCATTAAAGCTCCAGTCGATTACCGCGCCCGGTTCACTCCCGAAAGTCTTTGTATCAAACATGCCGATGCGATCTATAAAGTTCCGGTTGATTGCCATGCAGAATCCGGTTCCTGCCGGAATGCCGGGATACTTGTCAAGCGGTGCTATTTTCCCGAAGCATATGTCGGTATCTTCGAGGCCCTGCCATTCAGGCAGGGATGGATCTCCTGTAAATTCCCGGAAACTGCAGAGTGTGTCTGCGTTGGTGAATGGTGTTGCTGTCGCGACATCCTCAAACGCCATGATCGGAGCCATCAAACGCTCCAGCCAACCGGAAGGGACTTCGATTCCCGGATGAACAAGAACAATATGGTTGTTCGTTGAGCCGACTGCGCGATTCAGGTTTCTGGCGATTCCCGCTTGCTTGCGGTTTCTCGTAAAAGTGATGAAACATGAGGGATTGTCTTTTTGAAACTGCTCAATAAAGCTGAGGACCTGTTCATCGGAACTGCTGTCATCTATTATGTGCAGGTGAAACGGAGAAGAAGTGTTTTTTACAATACTGTGTATTGTTACGGGAAGGTCGTTGTGGTAATGATCAATTGAAAGGATGATGTCGGTAGTGTTTTTCAGGGGGAGGAAACTTTTGTTTTCCGAAATTCTGTAGGTTTCATGCAGTGTGGAAATATCACAGGATCTGTTTTCTTCGTCTCGATTTAGGATGTAGTACTGTTCGCTGTTTTTCTTGAAGACACCCTTGATTTTTCTCGTTCGTTTCCGGATTGATTTCGAAAGCTTGCGGACGGGTTTTGTCATCCGCCAGCTGCTGGAGCTGAGCAGTTTGTGGATTTTGTTTTCCAGATCGTTGATAGTCCCTCCGAGATCCAGGATAGTCCCTTTGAGATCCAGGATGTTTCCTTCGAGATTTTCGATTCTTGTTTGCTGCAGTTCGTTTTCTTCTTCGCGGCATTTGATGGTTTCCAGAAGCTGACTGATTTGTGTGTTTCTCACCGAAAGCTTGTGGCCAAGTTCGTTGATTGTTGTATCCCGTTCAAAGATGATGGAGTACTCTTCCGGGAAATACTGTTCAATGAGCGAGGCTCTGTTTTTGAGGAACTCGGTATCATTCGCCTGGGAGGAGAAGCCGTAAGGATTGTATGTCGCGATGATCCGGTCGATATACAGTTGTTTGACATCTTCACGGCAGAACCATTGCATATTGAATACCCAGTCTGCAAGCAGCTTGTAGTGTGTCTCGAATGTTCCAAACTTGCTGAACAATGCTGATGAGTAGAAGATTGCCTGTTGACAGATGTTTTTTTCCATGAATTTGAGCATGGAGAACTCTCCGTCATAGATCCGGTTTTCTTTGCCCCATTTGACATTGCCATAGATAATATCGTAACGACCGGTTTTCTGTCCGGCAAAAACGTCTTCCAAGACATGGTTGTCATAAAAAGCATCGTCACTTCCCAGAATATAGATCCATTCCCCGGAACTCAGACCAATGCCTTTGTTCAGGGCGTCATAAATTCCCTTGTCCTTTCCGGAAATCAAGCGGATGTGAGGGTGTTGTTTTGCAAGGTCCCTGACAATATCAGGCGTGCTGTCTGTTGACTCGTTGTCGATGATCAGGTGTTCCCTGTTCTCGTAGGACTGGGAGGCAACGTTAAGGAGACATGTCTCAATGAGGTTTTCAGCGTTGTATGTCGGGGTTATAATGGATATTTTCGGCGTGTTCATGTCACTGTGCTGTAGGGTTACTGCTGTGCTTTGGCGGCTGCTGCTTTGGTTCTTCTGCTCTTCCTGTTGTTCTGGGGCTGTTCATGAATGCGGGGACAGAGATACTGCATCCTGGGTCTCTACCCAGCAACTTTTTCCTGAAACTGTATATCGTAAAACATCTTGTAGAGTCCATTCCGTGCAAGGAGCTCTTCATGGGAACCGGATTCCGTAATTCGGCCTTTTTCCATGACGATGATCGTGTCGGCGTTCTTGACTGTTGACAGCCTGTGGGCAACCACGAGAGCGGTTCTGTTTTCGAGCGCGTGGTCGATAGCGTTCTGTACTACCTTTTCAGATTCATTGTCAAGGGCGCTGGTTGCCTCGTCAAAGACAAGCAGGTCAGGATTTTTAACCATTGCTCTGGCAATGGCGAGCCTCTGTCGCTGTCCACCTGACAGTTGCAGGCCTCTGTCGCCGATAATTGTTTCATATTCCATCGGTTTGTCCATAATAAACTCATGGGCATTGGCAAGCTTTGCCGCCTCGGTTATCCGAGCATGACCGATACCGTCGTGTACTCCGTAGGCGATGTTTTGCTCGATAGTGTCATTGAAAAGAATGACTTCCTGGCTCACCACCCCTATGATCCGTCGCAGCTGTTTGTAGTCGAATTCACGGATATCCACCCCGTCTATGGTAATGCTGCCTGAATCGACATCATAAAACCGGAGAAGGAGGTCGACAATGGTTGATTTGCCCGATCCGGATTGTCCGACAAGAGCTGCCATTTCTCCTTTTTGAATCTCGAAAGATACATGATCGACGATATTGGGCGCGTCTTCATCTTTTCGGTATTTGAAGCAGACATCATCGAACCTTATGGTATGCGAGAAGCCACTGATGGGACGGGTTCCATTGGCAACTTCTGAATCAGCATCCATGACCTCGAAAAGTCTTTCAGCCGAAAGCAGTCCGATCTGAATCGAGGTGTTTGCCTCGCCGATCATTTTGATGGGGCCCATCGCGGAATAGAGGCTGAAGGCAAACACTATCAGTTCATTGGCTGTCATGTCCCCGGAAAAAACTTGCAGACCTCCAAACCACAGCACTAAAGCAATAGCTGCAACAAGAAGGGTTTCGTTCAGTGGCGTGATGATGTTACGTAGCCGATTGATCTGCAGCTCGAGACGTCTGAAATCCCTGGTAAATGACCGGAAACGTTTCAACTCGATATCCTCGAATGCGCTGGACTTGATGACCTTGATGCCGTTGAATTTTTCCTGCAGTACGGAATTCATGTCTCCCATGCGGCTCTGGAAGGACCTTGCAAGGACTTTGACATTTTTTCCGACAGTCTTGATGACGAAAAAAATGAGTATGGAAATGCCAAACGCAAAAAGTGTCAGTTTCCAACTGAGAGCGAACAAGACGGCCAGGTAGACAAAAATGGCAAAAGGGTTCTGAACAAGATTGATGAAGGTTGTACTGATAGAGGCCTGTACATTCAGCACATCATTGTAAACATAGTTCATGAGATTCCCAACCCGCTGTTTATTGAAATAATCCAGATGCATTTCAATAATCGAATTGAACACATTATCGCGGAGTTTTTTTGTTGCCCTTGTCTGAATCGCAAAAATGATCTGCTTGTTGAGGTAAAGAAAAAGGTTCTTGAAAAAAAATGCAGCGATGAGGAACAAGCAAATATTCAGCAATGTCCGCTCCCTGGTTTCCGCGTAGAAAACACTCTCAAATACTTCTGTTATCTTTTTCTTGAGAGACTCTATGCCGCCCTGGTTCTCAGCTGGTGTTTCTCCGGGATGCTGCCCGGCAGTGAGTTTAGTGCTGACTTCTGCAGCGGGCTTTTCATTAACGGCAAGAGTCCCGGAAGGGGTTTGTACCAGCTCATTCTGGGAAAAAATTGCGTTCAGCAGGGGCAATACCGAGTAAATCGAGACGACGCTGAAAAGTGAACTCAGTATGCTGAGCACAACGACAAGCATGATCTTGCCTTTGGAGGGTGCAAGGTAGCGTAATATTCGTAAGAGAATCTTCATGCGATACTATACCTCGAAATACCTTCTCCGGTTTATCTTTTTATACGGTTCGTCAGGCTCTTTTCAGATTTGTGCGGTGGTATCCCATAATGGGGCACAACTCATAAGCCTAATTTTAAACTTAAGCCTAATTCAAGTCAATAACAAAGAGGCTTTTGCGGCATGTGTTTCAAAGGTTATTACTTCGCATGCCTTGATCGTCTTGAGCTGATTTTCGACGGCTTTTTATTTTTTCGATAGTTCTTTTCATGAGCGAGACTTTTTTTCTCTGCGTGTAATTGCCGGTCGTCGAGGTGTCGCCTGAATCATCGAGTGGGAGCAGCAGAATCTGTTCTTTTTCCGGAAACGTAGCTTCTCCTTTTCGGAATGCGACGAGAAGCATGTCGTGCAGCGCCCTTCCTTCGCGTGCTTTTCTGCGAATGCTTCCGATGATGGTATAACCACAGAGGAGTGCAAGCTCCTCGAAAAACTGTTCGGGGTAATAATAACGGCCATGACCCGGCCAGTGTCCGGGTGGCGGGAGGGAATGGAGCATCAGACCACCCGTCCGGCAGAGATCGTGCATGTTTTTAAATGCCTGGTACTGATTGTTGACATGTTCCAATGTTCCGTAGTCGGTGACGATGTCGAAACGTTCCAGAAGGTCATCGGGAACCGGTCTGTCGAGGTCCACGCACCGGGCGCCGTTTTTCCGGTTGAGATCAAGGGAAACATGTTCCCTGACACCCATTCGGGTATAAAATTTTTTTGCGGAGATCCGACGTTTCAGGAATTTTATTTTCTGGTTTCCCAGCTCACATAGAGCTATTTCAGGCCATTGACGCCGCTCAATGGCGAGAATTTCTTTCTCGAACTCATGAACCTCGATTCCTATTCCCATGATGAATGACAAGTGTGTTCAATATTTGTTCAGGTTTTCCGGCTGCCAGGTTAAATGGTACATAAAAAATACCTGTACTGAAAAAGATTTCTTGTCAGGATTCCTTCAGATCGCGGAAGGTGTCGATAACTGTCCGAGCACTGATATCCCGCACCTGCGCTGTTGGTGAGATTACCATTCTGTAATCAATAAGAAAAGGACCGAAACGGCTCTGGTCCTGCGGTGCTTTTCCATAGAGCCCTATGACAGGAGTGTTGGCGCATGATGCGACATGTACCATTGCTGTGTCGGGAGTTACGAGCAGTTTCAGTTTCTCCAGTATCAGGTTCGCTTCATGCAGGTTTTTTGTTTCAGGGGAAGGAAAAACATTGCAGCACTCTTGCTCAATGCGTTTTTTCTGTTCGATATCTCTAGGTGCAGAGAACACGATAAACGTTTCGCCGGGAAATGCTCTGACAAGTTGCCGCCAGTTCTCTTCGGTCCACTGGCGTGTTGGCAAGCCCGCGCTGATGTTGATTCCGGTGAAGGCATATTTTTTCATCGAGGCAACAAAAGAGCGTACTGATTTGGATACCGTCATGGGAGGGATATACGGGCGGCATTGCTTTTTACGGACATCGGCTCCGAGCAGTTCGAGGAGCCCGCAGTTTTTAAGAGCGATCGGGGCATGGAAATCAGCTTTGACGAGATAGTCATAAATGCCGGTGTGATACTCGTTCTGTATGCCGACTTTGCAGCGTGCGGGAACAAGCTGCGATTGAATCAGAAAACTGGTCGAGGGGTGGTCTTTTGTATTGAACAGAATATCGAATTTTTGAAAGAGCACGGAGCTGCTATAGCGAATCGGGTTGCTTTTTGTGTAATATATGGCATCGACATGGGGGTCGGATTGAAAAAAGCTGGAAACGGCTTTGCTGAACGTGATCACGGTGACAGAGCTGCCCGGAAAAAAGATTTTGAGGTTTTTCAAAAGTGGGGTGAGTAGGATAGCATCTCCGAATTTTTCCTGGGCAAGGATAACAAATGAATTTCGGGGACCGTTGTATGGACCTTTCCGGTAGGGTTTTCTGAGCACTTTTTGGAGAAGGCAGGCGAATGACTGGCGAAACCGTCTCTTTTTTTTCCAATCTTTTTTCATTACGAGCTCAGTTTTTTTCCAGCTTGTGCTTCAGGTGCCGTTCCAGGTTATCCACCATTGCATCCATAGTGAAATGTTTTGCTACCCTTTGTTTGCCTGAACGACCTAACCTGTCCATTGTTTCCGGGTCATCTATGATGCTTCGTATTGTCTGGGCAATAGCTTCTGGATTTTTTGGAGGAATAATGCAGCCTGTTTTTCCGTCCTCGACAAGTTCCCGTGCTCCGTTGACATCGGTAACTATGACCGGTTTTGCCATTGCCATAGCTTCCATGACGACATTCGGCATCCCTTCGAAAAGCGAGGCGAGCACAAAAAGGTCACACCCTTTGAGCCAAGGGTAAATATCAGGAGTGAAGCCTTCAAAAACAAAAGACCGTTCTAGGCCGGCTGCCCGGACCTGATCTTTAAGTGCCGTTTCGAGTTTTCCCTCTCCTGAAACAACAAAAACAAGATCATTTCGATCCTGCCTGAGAATACGTGCGGCTTCGATCAGGTAGTTGAATCCTTTCTGTTCAGCCAGACGTCCTGCGCTGTAGATGATTTTCTTTCCCGGAAAATGCTGGGAAAAATTATGGGGGATGACATGTTCTGGAATAACAATGCCGTTGTAGATGACCTTTACAAAATCGCGTTCAAACCATCCGTATTCAACATATGCATTTTTAATGGTTTTACTGTTGGTGATAATCCCGTCTGTCAATCTGGTAAGACTGATTTTGTGTTTCCACTTCCTGCTGCACAGCAGCATACCGTGGCGCGCGAGTACAACCGGGACTCCGGCAATACGGGCGGCAAGACCGGCAACGCGTACGTCCTTGTTGAGGTTGCAGATGAGGAGATCGATCCGATGTTGTTTGAGCCAGCGTGCAATCAGAATGGTTTTGATAGGGCTGATATCTGAGCGGATTTCAATAACGTGTGTTTTGACTCCCTGTTCTTCTGCGTATTTCAGAATGCGTGAGCCTTGTTTGCCGGCCAGCACAACATGATGCCCTTTTGCGGTGAGCCCTCTGGCAGCATTAACCATCCATTTTTCTCCCCCACCGAACTTGCTGCGGCCTATGGAGTTGATAAAGAGAATGTTCATTGATTATGGTCAGTTGCTGCCTTGTTGAACTTTCTGAAAAAAGTTGATCATTTTTTGTTCCATGATTTCTGGCGAGAAGTTCTTTTCTACAGCAAGGCGTGCATTAGCAGCAAGTTTTTTTCGCATGTCTTTATCACTGAAAAGTTCGAAGAGCTTATTGCCGAGTGAAATGTCATCACCGTACTTGACGTAGAAGCAGTGTTTTTCCTCTTTCAACAGTTCTTCTGTTCCTCCTGCCTTTGTTGCTATGATTGCGTTATCGAGAAGAGCTGCTTCAAGAATGGCATAGGGAAGCCCTTCGTTTTTTGAGGTCAGAGCAAATACGTCGCTTGAAAGAAGTAAAGGATATGGGTCTTTCTTGAATCCGGTAAATGTGACAAGATGCTCTATCTCGAGATTGCGTGAGAGTTGTTTCAAGTTTTCCAGTTGTCCCCCAGCACCAATAATGGTAAGCTCTGCGTTGTCCCCGTTGTGATCGTGGACAAATCGAGCAAAGCCTCGTAGAAGGAAATCAAATCCCTTTCGCTCGCTGAGTTCTCCGAGCGAGGTTATCATAAACGGGGATGTTTTCGGGGCAGGAGTGACGACATTGTTGTTAATGGCTATGCTGTTTGGAATAACGGCGATCTTTTCGGGGTGCATATACGGGGATTTCAGTAAAACATCTTTGATGATGTTGGCATTGACTACGATGCCGTTCGCGAGCTTGTTGTATACAAGATTGTTGATCGCTGTTTTGTTGAGATCCCTGACGATACCGAGGATCAGGATGTTTTTCGCTTTGGTGAGTTTACATGCCAGGCCTGCAAGGACATAATCTTTTTGCTTTGTGGGGACGATGACGTCAACCTGTTTGTCTCGGATGATGGAGATCAGTTTCACCAGTGTGTAGAGATCCGCTTCGTTTCTGAATGGTAAACGGTATGTAGGCACAATGAACCTGTCGCCAACTACGCGTTTTCTATAGGCAAGGTAGACGTTGTGTTTTCCTGATAGTGCTTTGGCGGCATTGAGTACCCAGGTCTCGTTACCTCCCCATTTTCTTGCTGAGCACGTAAAGAGAATATTCATTGAGGTTGCTTTGGTTTGCTTACTTGAATCCAAAGTAAGAAAATCAGGGAGTGTTTTCCTCAGGAGAGACATTTTTTTGTCTTGCTTACAGTGTTTTTGATGTTTTGTGATGAATGTGTTACAGTTGTGTTATTGGGTAGGGTTCTTCACGGAGTTGCTTTCTGTACCCTTTTGAAAAGTACAGGTGTGTAAAAGTTGAAAAACATGATCATCTGAAGATTACAAGGGAGAGGATCAAGTATTGCAGGTTTTTTCAGAGGCGGGGAATATCATGGGATATGCTTGCAGATTTCATAGCACAGTAGAGACTGATCTTGGTGAAAATGATGTTTTTGATATGCTGCATGACTATGATGTTGAGATTTCCAGGGCAATGAATCATTATTTCCATGCTCAGTCACTTTCTGCAGAAGAGCTTGGTAGGGTGCTGAAGAATTTCAGGAGTTACATGAATGTGAGAGTGGATTGTTTGTCAGGGAGTTGAAAACTGATAATCTTGTTTATCAGAGGACTAGTGTGCTGTTCAGTTAGTTATTTATGCTAATAATATAAATAGAATTGTCTTACAGGTAACGGCTCACCAAACCCTGTGATATAGCACGAAAACCAAAGAAGTATCATCTTAAAGCAGAAGAAGATCGTCCGGCGTTAGCTCGTCTGTTCAGGGCCGACAAGACACCGCAAAGTGCACGTATTTTGAGCCTGTGTGATGCTGGGCATACCATAGAGGAGGTTGCAGAACGCCTCAATACGGCAAAGATTACCAAGGCCAAGGTGCAGGAAGTCCTGAGGCTGACTCAAGAAACTGTTCCCCGAGCAAAAGAGGGGCTTAAAACAATGCAAAGAAAAGAATTAATCAGATGATATACTATGGTTTTGTTTATATGAGATTTTTTTGAATTATTAAGGGGTTTTTTGTTAAAGGTATGTGAATTTTTTTCTATCGGAAGACTTGACATGATTGATATTACAGATGCCCGGTTGATCGGAAAAGGCTCATCGAGACTTTGTTACGAGCATCCAGGAGATGGCGGAAAATGCATTAAGGTCGTTTACACAAAAAATTGTTCGATAGTTTCTGAAGAGTTGAAACACTATCGTCTGTGTGAGAAAAGACAGGTGTCCTGGGATATGATGGTGAAAAGTTTCGGAACAGTGTTGACTTCTGCTGGAGAAGGGGCTGTTTTCAGTCTGCCCAGGGATTTTGACGGTGAAATATCAAAGACCATGGCGCATTACCTGCATTCCGGTTTGGCTTCACCGGAAGCTGAGGTTTTCTGTCGTGCAGTGAAGGCTTTCAGGGAATATCTTTTCAGAGAACGGATAATAGTCAGGGAACTGAAAGCTGACAATCTTGTCTACAAGCGTTACGCCCGGGATGCAGGGAAACTTGTGCTCGTGGATGGATTAGGCAATAACGAGTTTCTTCCCATTGCAAACTATTCTGATCTTTTTGCGAAAAGAACATTGTCCAAAAAATGGCGAAAATTTGTTTGCCATCTTCAACACGACTTTTCGCATAGTCCCTTATTACAAGACCTTTTGAGCCGTGTGCGATCATGATTTTTTTGACAGGGTATCTCCAAGAAACGCAGTGATGCCTTTTTCCATTGCGTGGGTAGAGAACTGTTCTATGACCCGTTCGGCAGCCCTGGCGGCAATTTTATCCCTCAGGTCAGGGTTTCTGTAGAGTTCAATCAGCACTTCCGCGAGTTTTTCTTCGTCACCGTAATCCAGAAGGAAACCGTTTTCTCCGTTGCAGATAGCCTCTGCCGATCCTCCTGCACGAGTGCTGACCGGTGCATTTCCGAGATACATCGCTTCGAGAAGGGCATTGGGTATTCCTTCATTAGTTGAGGTCATGGCAAAAACATCGCTTGATGCGAGGCGGGGAAAAGGGTTTTGCAGGAACCCGGTGAATTCCACACGGTCATCGATGTTCAGGGCTTCGGCAAGTGCACGGAATGTTTTTTTCTCGGCGCCATCTCCCATGATGACAAGACCTGCGTCAACACCGGGAAGGAGAACGAGAAACCGGGAGAAACCCCGGATCAGGAAATCAAAGCCCTTACGGGACGTAAGTGCCCCGGCAGCCGTGATCGTAAATGCATATGGTTTTTCTGCAGGAGGGCAGCTCATGCGGTCAATGTTTTCTGTATCGAGTCCATTGTAGATGACCCGGATCTTCCCGTTATCCATAAACCGGGAAAGCATCAACTCATCCTTGATTTTTTTTGCATTTACTATGATCCCGTCTGCCAGTGTGTGATAGACAAGCTTGTGAAAGACCGGGATTTTAAGCCTCCTTGCTATGCCAAGCCGCAGAACATTTCCGGTTCCGCATAGTTTTGAGGCAATGCCCGCAAGGACATAATCCTTACGTTTGGTGGGGACAAGAATCTCGATGTTTTCTTTTTTTATGATCTGTATGATCTGGACAAGCGAGTACATGTCGATATGACTGACGCAGGGGAGGCGGTATTTGGTGATAGTAAAAGTGTTCCCGACAATATTTTTCCTGTAAACCAGACAAACCTTGTTACTATCATTATCTGCAAGGGACTCGGCAGCCATGTGTGTCCATTTTTCAGTACCGCCCCAGCTCCTTGCGCTGTTGATAAAAAGAATATTCATCAGGATCTCATGATTTCCCGTTGCAGCCGGGGGAACTGCAGATGCAGCTCCTGACAATTGAAGCAATCTTTTCCTGAATGATACTTCGTTCGAAGCGGGTTTCAAAAATATGCAGGCTTTTCTTTCCCATGCGCTGTCTCAATGATCTGCTATTGATAAGGGTTTCAAATGCCCGGTACCATTCAGAGGCCGTTGTTGCCAAAAAACCGTTTTCACCATGTTGCACGGTTGATGTATTGGCGCCGACAGCAGAAGCGATGACAGGTTTTTGGTGTGACATGTACTGCAACAGTTTAAATGCGCATTTGCCCTTGCTCCACTCATCATCAGCCAAAGGCATGATCCCTATATCTATGGATTGTAGCCATGCATGTTCGGTTGCAGCGGACCAGGGGACAAAATTCCAGCGGGTTTTAAGGTTTTCAGGTGGCTTTCCGCTCATGACGGAGAAACTGACGCCAGGGAATTTTTTCTGCACTTGAGCAGCAGCTTCATCAATCAAGTCAAGATAGGGCAGATTACCGATGTTGCCGATCCAGCCGATGGTGACGCGGTTTTGTATGGCATTCCCGGGTACACCTGTGTCCGGTTTTTGGAGCGATGTTGGTAACAGGTGAACGTTTCCGGGGTTATATATTTCCGCATATGTGGCAAGTGCTTTGCTGCCGGCGAAAATGAGGCTGGATTTTTTCAAAATATGATTTATGCGCTTTATTGTCTGCCGTGAGCCGGGATGCTTGTCTTTGAGTTTCCCGCCATGACCTGTCTGTTTTGTGTACAGGGCATCATCGAAATCATAAATGAGTCTTGTGCGGCTTGTAATGATATTGATGATAAAGGGGGACAGGGTTTTACGCTGCAGCCACACAAAATCATAATACCGGCTTTGAAGCGCCAGCCTGATTTTTGATCCGTATTTTTTACCGACTATGGTTACAGGGTGCAGCTCGATATCGTATTCATTCCAATAGCCGAGAAATTGCTCAACCCTGTAGCGGTAACTGGCCTGTTTTTTTGCGATATGCAGGCAAAGTATTTTTATCATCCCTTTGTCTGTGATCCATTAAGGAGGCATGAATAAACATAACGGCGTATTGATTTAAGCAGTGTTTTTCTTATCCGCACGTTGCCTGCATGTTCCCGGGGGGTGTGACGTGCATATTCCATGAGCTGATAAAGATCATGAAGAATATGTTTTCTGAACAAACGGTATCTTTGATTTTTAAAAAGCAGTCAGTAGTCATCCTGATCGACAAAGCTGATGTATTTTCCCCTCTTGATTGCCTCGTTATTTCTTCAATCCAGCCAATGTAGAGTTTTCAGTTCGATTTTTAAGCAGGGAAAGAAATAATAATTTACCCGGAACAGGAAGTTCTCCTAATAATATGCAAAACTGGTTGAAAATGTGTGTTCTGACAAAAAGGAATGCTGTTTTTTATTGGACCAGTGTTGTCTTGCTGGTTGCACTTGTGCTGTATCCCCTGTTTGGCGGGGTAATGATGTCATTGGTGCTGCAGGGAACGGAAGCTGAAGATTCAATGGTCAGGTTTACCCCGGATGTACTGCCTGCAATCCGGATTGTTCAGGTGGCCGGTCAGGTTCTGCTGCTCTGTCTGCCGGTTTTTTTCCTTGCGGGAGTTCATACACGAAGCAAGATGCCTTTTTCAAAAGACAATCTCGAGTTTCTCGGTATACGGTTGCACAAGCAACAACCCGGAATGATCCTTGCCGTTATGGGAGTAGTGCTGTTGCAACCGTTTATGTATGGTGTGATGGAGTTTATCGGTTACCTCCTTTCGCATCTTGGCACGTTTGGCAGGGGTCTCATTGATAGCCAGGAACAGCTCGAACATTTTCTGATGTTTCTTGCCGGGGCTGATTCTGCGAGCGAATTCATCATTGTCGCCGTTGTTGTTGCCGTGGTTCCTGCGGTCTGCGAGGAGATTTTTTTTCGGGGTTATATCCAGAAAAACTATATGGATTCACTCTCTCCTGTCAGAGGCATTTTGTTTACAGGTTTTGTGTTCGGTCTTTTTCATCTGAGTCCTGCCAATCTTGTGCCTCTGACACTCATGGGCTGGTATCTGGGATATGTGTACTATAAAACACAGAATCTTCTTGTGCCGGTTATGGTTCATTTCTGCAACAATCTTTTGTCGCTTGCCGTGTTGCAGATGCAGCGAACCAATCCTGATATGTCGGATGGTATGGAAATGTCGGGTGCAACAACTGTTTTTGGTCTGCTTTCTGTCGGAATTTCTCTTCTGTTGTTTTCGCTTGTGTTTCGTCGTTTCAACAGGCTGTTTCCTGCCGGTGCAATAAGTGGTGGCGAAGGGTGAGTGGCGAAGTCGGGTTGGAGAGTCGGTGTATAATTAGCAGTGTCGGGTTGGCAAATTCGTTCGAAATAGCCATCTTCGGACAACCCGGTGAAATCTGAAACGATAAACAAAGATACATTTTTTGCTTGTGTGGTCTCTCTCACTATACTATTAAGAGCTGTATGCTAAGGCAAGAATGACAGAACTATGGCAGGAACAGGTATTTCAAATTTGCAGCAGAGAATCGTGGTGGGTATGCTGGGTATTCCTCTGATTGTCTGGTTTACCTGGATGGGAGGGGGGTATTTTTTTGTCTTGATGCTTGTCTGTGTGCTGTGTGCGGTCAATGAATTTCACAGGCTTCTTTCTGCCCGGTCAGCCCCTCCGGCGTTACCACTGTTTCTGTTATTTTCGTTTGCTGTACAGTTGAATTTTTTTTTACCGGTTGTCGAGCCCTGGATTCTTTTCCTGATTATCCTGATGTGCTTTTTTGTGCTGGAGCTGTTCAGGACAGACGGGTCAAGCATCGTCAATATCGGTGCCTCAATGACAGCATTGCTTTATGTGAACATCGCGTTCGGTTCGCTGGTGGAAATCAGGCAAATGGAACCGATGGGCTTTGCCTATGTTCTCTTGTTGTTCGTTTGTATCTGGTCCGCGGATAGTATGGCATACTTCGGGGGGAGCCGTTTTGGAGGAAAGCTTTTCAAACGAAAATTTTTTGAGCGTTTGAGTCCGCATAAAACCTGGGAAGGGTTTATTTCCGGGTGTGCAGGAAGTGTTTTCGGGGCTGTTGCGGTGGCTTATTTTGATCCGGATCTTCGTGTTGATTTTGCTCTCGTTGCCGGTCTTTTTATAGGGCTCTTAAGCCCGCTGGGTGACCTGGTGGAATCGATGTTCAAACGTGATGCAGGTGTCAAGGATTCCTCTTCGCTGATTCCGGGCCATGGTGGGGTACTCGACCGCTTTGATACGGTTATGTTTATGTCGCCGCTGCTGTATTGCTATGTGTATTTCGCTGAGGTTGTGACTGGATTGTAGGGAATCTTGTGTATATTACAAGTCGTTTTTCTTTTGTCTGTATTGAGCGATTGTTCGGGCTCGCCGGCAACGTCAGGGCAATTTGAAATGATCAATTCCGGTTTTGCGGGGACAACATCAGGTTTGCTGTCATAATGAAGATTGAAGGTTTGCTTTCCGAAAAATACATAAAGTTAAATCTTGAGCTGGCGACCAAGGCCGAGGTGATAGATAGAATGCTCCTGATTGCGGGCACGCACCCCGGCGTGCAAAATCTCAGTAAGCTGCGCCATGATGTGCTGAAACGTGAAAAAGAGATGTCAACAGGGATAGGCAAACAGATTGCACTTCCCCATGCAAAAACCGATGCGGTATCAGTTCCGGTGCTTGCTCTTGCTACGCTCAAAAACAGGATTAACTTCGAATCGATAGATAACGAGCCTGTTGGAGTTGTGTTTCTGCTTGCTACTCCCGAAGAGATGCTTGCAGAGCACCTGAAGTTTCTGGGTCGTATTACCCGCCTTGCCGGAAGGGTGGATGTCAGGGAGAAGCTGATGGCCGCACTTGCTTCATCCGATGTCCTTGAGCTGTTCAGGGAAGAGGAAAAAGATTTTCCACAGATTTAAACCATCAACGTGGCTTGTAAAAACGGTAACTATGCTGCAATACCGCGCGGTAAAGGGAACGAAAGATATATTTCCTGACGAAATCAGTTCGTGGAAACATGTTGAAGGGGTTATCCACAGGGTTGCAGGGCTTTACGGATTTCAGGAAATCCGCACACCTGTTTTTGAGTATACCGAACTTTTTCAACGCAGCATAGGGACGACAACCGACATAGTCGGTAAGGAAATGTTCACCTTCAAGCCTGAACCGGACGGGCGGTCTGTGACATTGCGTCCCGAGATGACGGCCGGGGTGATGCGCGCATGTCTTCAGGGAAATCTTTTAGCCCTTTCTCCGATTCACAAACTGTATTATATCGCTGAACTGTTTCGCAAAGAGCGTCCGCAGGCGGGGCGTCAGCGCCAGTTTTCACAGTTCGGTGCTGAAATGCTGGGGGCGTCTTCTCCCGAGGCTGTCGCGGAAACTATAGGCATGATGATGCATGTTTTTACAGCTCTGGGAGTGACAGGGCTCAGGCTGAGGATAAACACTCTCGGTGATTTTGAAGACCGTGCCCGTTACAGAAAGACATTGAGAGAGTATCTCGAACCGTATGCCTCTCTTTTTGACGAGCAGTCGAGAGAGCGTATGGATAAAAATCCCCTTCGCATTCTTGATTCCAAGAGCCCTGATATTCAGGCAGTCATTGCCGATGCTCCGAAACTCCGGGATTTTCTGAGTCCGCCGACTCTTGGAGAGTTTGATCAGGTGTTGCTTTATCTGGATCAGAAAGCCATAACATATACCATTGACCCGTTGCTTGTCAGGGGGCTGGATTATTACTGTCATACAGCTTTTGAGGTTGTAAGCCCGGAACTCGGGGCACAGGATGCCATAGGAGGAGGTGGTCGTTACGATGGTCTTGCAAGACAGCTTGGCAGTAAATCCGATGTTCCCGCAGTAGGGTTTGCCGTTGGCATGGAAAGATTGCTGATTACCATGGAAAAGCAAGGCCTGCTTGAGCATATCGAGCCGGAAGGGCCGCAGGTATATGTTGTACTTCAGGATCGTGAACTGAAAAGTTATGCCGTTGACGTTTGCGATTCGTTGCGCAGGTCGGGGATAAGGTCGGAAATGGATCTTGGCGGGAGAAGCATGAAAGCCCAGATGCGTGAAGCTAACAAGGTAGGTGCTGCTTATGCTCTGTTTGTAGGCCGCAGCGAGGTGGAGTCCCGGACATATGGGTTGAAAGATCTCAAGACAACCGAACAGGAATGTTTCTCACTGCAGGAGATTGTTTCAAGGATCGGCAAAGATGTCGTGACAAAGTCCGCGCGAGAGTAATAATCAGCTTCCCTCGTGCAGTGCAGGCAGGAAGAAATGAGATGTCCTATCAAGTCTTGGGGGCAGAACAGGCAGAACAGGGCTTGCAGGTTGAGCAGGAGAGTTGTTGATGATTTGTTGTAGCGAAGCATCAGGAACCAGGGAAAGGATCTGGAACTTTCGAATGGGCGTTCCGGCAGGTGGGTAATGACTTTTGAGCGAAATTCTGAAAAGAATGTTACTTTTTATACAAAGCCGGGATGCTCGCTGTGTGAAAAAGCGATGGTCATAGTAAACCGGGTAATGGAGGACATACCGTTTCATCTTGAAGTTACTGACATTACGCGGTCTCCTGCACTGATCCAGGAGTACGGGTTGCATATTCCGGTTGTCTGCATTGACGGTGTCGAGGTTTTCAGGTTTCATGTCGATGAAGCAAAATTTCGGTCCCGGCTTTCCGGCGCCGGGAAGTAGGGGAACAATACAGCTTCGAGGTTTGTTTGTGCCGTTAATAAGCAAATCTCACAATCATTACATTACGGCATGCTGCGGTTTTTGTTACTCGTTATTGTAATTTTTCTGCTGATAAGGGCAGTGATGCGTTTCCTCACGAGCCGCTTTTTGACACAGAAATGGCCTTTTCAGACCTTGAATCGAAACAGCAATAATGGTGCTGCATCGGCATCCGGCGTTGCTGAGGAGGCTGATTTTGAGGTGATCGAGACGAATATTCACGAGACAGATAACCGCACAACGTAAGAAAGAGATGATTTCCTGTTTCGTTTGAACAATTTGGCCCTTTTTTATACATTAAATCACACGTGCGGGGAAAGGACAGGACTTTTTTGAAAGTGGGTTGCGCCCACTTTTTTGTTTTTCTGATATAACGACAGTATGGCGTGGTAAAAAACAAGTTGTTATCGTTTATTTGTAACACTCTTGAACGTTATTCAAGTGAGGCCGGCGGCTCCGGTGAGCCGGATATTTTTCTTGTTGACGTTTTCGTGAAGGGTTATGTTCCTTCAGGAAGGATCGAAATTCTGGTGGATACGGACGCAGGTATTTCGATAGCACAATGCATGTCGATTACCCGCTGGCTGAGAAACGCTCTTGAAGCGAATGAAGAGATAAAAAGTCTGGTCGGTGATGATTATGAACTGGTGGTTTCATCTCCAGGTATCGGAGAGCCGATAAAACATGTCCGGCAGTACAGGCGTCACATGGGTCGCTTGCTGAGTGTGCGGTACACTGATGCCGGTAATGTTTCGCATGAGATTGTCGGAAGGCTTCTCGAGGCGGAAGTTCTTGAAGGAACAGCGCCGTTTGTTGTTCTGGAGCCGGTAAAGACAGACAAAAGCGGGAAAAAAGAGTACCTTGACCAGGTACGCTTGGAACTCAGCCGGATCAGCAGGGCTGTAGTAGAAGTTGAGTTCTGAAAATGGATATAAGGGAATTCGTATTTTCTTTAAAATAAAGGAATTACAAACAGATGGCAAGAAAGCAGGTAAAAGGAGAAAAGCAGGATCGTAAGGCGATGATCGCAAACGCTTTTGGGGAAATTGAGCAGTCGAAGGTTTTTCTGGACAAACGTACGGAAAGTGCTGCTGTAAAGATGGATATCGCGGATCTCCTGAAGGATATAATACAGAAGCAGTTGCGGAAAGACTACGATCCCGAGGTTGAGGCCAATATATTTATCAATCCCGAGAGGGGCGATTTTGAGGTATATATTTTGAAAACAATAGTTGATGAGGTTGACCTGCCTTCCATTGAGATCAGCCTGGACGAGGTTCGCAAGATCGATGAATCTCTTGAGCTTGGGGATTACTATGAGGAGGGGCCTGTAAAGCTCGAGGACTATCTTACCAGAAAGTCAATACAGATTATCAAGCAGTCTGTTCAGAAAAAGGTGCGGGATCTGGAGCGACAGGTTGTGTATGAGGAGTGTCTTGAGAAAGTGGGTGAAGTTGTCGCAGGAGAGGTCTATCAAATCCGGCAGAATGAGGTGATTTTTACCTACAATACCTCCAAGGATCACCGTGTCGAGCTTGTGCTTCCGAAGTCCGAGATGATGAGAAAAGACAACCCCAGGCGAACTCCGAGAATGAAACTGTATGTCAAGCGTATTGAAAGAGAGAAGGTAAAAGTCAGGCAGGATGATGGTGCCATTGTCGAGAAGGAGAAGCCCGATGGCGGTATGAAGGTCATTGTTTCAAGGATTGATGATCGCTTTCTCTACAAGCTTTTTGAGAGCGAAGTACCTGAAATTCTGGACGGGCTTATTGTAATCAAGGGGATTGCAAGGGTGCCGGGTGAACGGGCAAAGGTGGCTGTTGAGTCAACGAGTTCGCGGATTGATCCTGTCGGCGCAAGTGTGGGGTACAGAGGAAAGCGTATCCAGAGTATCGTCAAAGAACTGAATAATGAGAATATTGATGTTATTTATTACACGGACGATCCCCAGATCTTTATAGCTCGGGCACTTCAGCCGGCCAAGATAGACCCTATGACGGTTCATGCCGATATGAAGACACATAAAGCAAGGGTTATGCTCAAGCCCGAGCAGATCAAGTATGCAATAGGGAAAAACGGCAACAATATTCACCTGGCGGAGCGGCTTACCGGCTATGAGGTTGATGTGTACAGGGATGTTATCGATAAATCGATGGAGGATCCCAACGACATCGATATTATTGAGTTCCGGGAAGAGTTTGGTGATGATATGATCTATCAGCTTCTCGATAATGGACTTGATACAGCGAAAAAGGTACTCAAGGCAGAGGTGGAGCAGATTGAAGAAGCTCTTGTCGGTTCTTCAAAAGGTGATGAGTCGGCCATGTTCGGCAAGGGCAGGAGCACAGCCGTGAGGCAGAAAGAGAAAAAACTCAGCGAAGATGAGAAACGTTATTGGAAAAAGATCGCTGAAAACATACACAAAACGGTTAAAGATCAATTTAATGATGCAGACCTGCAGGATATTATCGATGAAGATGATGACGATTCAAAAAGTGGCGATGCGGCAGGTGTTGACGGTGACGATCTGAACAGCTGATAAACAACAGGGTAATCGGTTATTAAATCCAGAGGAGGTTGTATGTCCCCTGAGGGAAAGGAGATGAAATTTCGGATAAGTGATATTGCCAGAGAACTGCAGGTCAGCCCGCAGGAGGTGCTGCATTTTGTCAAAGAGGCAGGAGGAAAGGTTGCTTCAACATCTTCTATGGTCAAGGGAGCTATGCGTGACTTGATCCTGGATCAGTTCAGTGATGAGAAGAAACTTGTGGATAAAACCCGCAAGATTCGCGAAGAAAAGCAGATTCGCTTGTCCCGGCTTGAAGAGCAGTCCAGAAAAACATATGAGAAAGAACAGCAGCTCAAGGATATAATCAGCGGTCGTCCGGAAAAAGCTCCAACCCAGCCGAAAACAGGGATTCATCCTGAATCGCCTGAGCCCGTTCCGGTCCGGGAGGAAACAGATGAACAACCTGCAGCGCCTATGGTGCCGGAAAATCTGCCGAAACCCGATGAAAAAATAGAGCCGGTCGGGGAAGATGCTCATCAACCGGTCGAGGCGAAAACCCCACCGGTTGACGAGGCAGGTGATGCAGAGGATGAGATGAGTGATGGAGAAGGGCAGATTACGTTTGCCAGTCCCCAGAATATCGGCGGTCTTACTGTTTTCGGAACTATCGATGTTGCCCAGGGCTCTTCCGGCATGGTCGGTGAGACCGATAAAAAGAAAAAGCGGAAAAAACGCTTTAAGGAACAGGCTGATGAACTGAAAGACGAGTTCGATATAACGGTCAAGGATGAAGCGCTGGAAAAGGAAGAGGGTGTTGTTTCGAAGAAAAAGCCTTTGAAAAAGAGTTCGGAAGAGAGTCAGAAAATCACAGATGATTCCGGAGGGGCAAAGCGGAAAAAAGGCAAGAAGAAAAAGAAGCCGGAAGTTGATGAAAAGACTATCGAAAAAAATATCCGCAGCACCATCTCCGGCATGGATGACGCCAGTGCAGGAGGGAGTTCCAGGCAGAAGTTCCGCAAGATGCGCAAGATGGAACGTGAGAAAGAGCAGGAGGCAGCCGATGCGATTAAAGAGGCGCAACGCAGCATTATCAGGGTCACGGAGTTTGCCACTGCACATGAACTCGCTGACCTTATGGGCATTACCCCAAAGGAAATTATTCAGCATTGTTTTACGATGGGAAAGTTCGTGACGATCAATCAGCGGCTCGATAAAGAGACTATCGAACTTGTTGCATTGGAATTCAGCTTTGAGGTTGAGTTTGTGTCAGAGGTTGAGGCAACGGAGATTACTGATGCGGAGGAAGTGGAAGAGGATCTGGAGATCAGGCCTCCGGTTGTTACCATCATGGGGCATGTGGATCATGGTAAGACATCTCTTCTGGACTATATTCGCAGCAGTAATGTTGTGGCCGGTGAGTCCGGAGGTATTACACAGCACATAGGGGCATACGAAGTGTCGCTTGACGGTGACCGTAAAATAACCTTTCTCGATACGCCTGGTCATGAGGCTTTCACAGCAATGCGTGCAAGGGGAGCCCAGGTGACGGATATAGTTATTCTCGTTGTTTCAGCCGATGACAGTGTTATGCCGCAGACAATCGAGGCGATCAACCATTCGAAAGCAGCAGAAGTGCCGATTGTTGTTGCTATCAACAAAATCGACAAGCCGGATGCAAATCCGGAAAAAATTAAAACGCAACTTTCCGAAGCCGGTGTGCTGGTTGAGGATTGGGGTGGTGAGTATCAGTGCCAGGAGATTTCAGCCAAGCAGGGTACAGGTATTGACGAACTCATGGAAAAAGTATTGACCGAAGCTGAAATCAGGGAACTGAAGGCGAACTTCTCGATAGATGTTCCGGCCAGGGGAATTATTGTAGAGGCGGAACTCGACAAGGGAAAGGGGGTTGTCTCAACTGTTCTTGTGCAACGGGGTTTTTTGAAAGTCGGAGATCCGTTTGTTGCAGGCCATACCATGGGACGTGTAAGAGCGCTCATGGACGAACGAGGCAAAAGAATCAGGCAAGCGGGTCCTTCCCAGCCTGTCAGTGTACTGGGTTTTGAAGAATTGCCTCAGTCAGGGGATGAATTTACGGTAATGTTTTCTGACAGGGAAGCAAAAGAAATTGCCCAGAAGAGACAGATTATCCGTCGTGAACATGAGTTCAGACGCAGTACACGCGTTAAGCTCGACAGTATAGCCCGACAGATCAAGGAGGGCCTGATGAAAGAACTGAGTGTGATCATCAAAGCTGATACGGATGGATCTATCCAGGCTCTTGCAGACGGATTGATGAAAATTCATAATGACGAGGTAAAAGTACAGATTATTCACCAGGGCGTCGGTCAGATAACAGAGACGGATGTGTTGCTTGCTGCTGCATCTGACGCAATTATTATAGGTTTCAGGGTCAGGCCCAATGTCAACGCAAAGAGACTGGCCGAAAAAGAGGATCTTGATGTACGTTTTTACAGCGTTATCTATCATGTGATAGAGGACATTGAACAGGCATTGGAAGGCATGCTTTCTCCCGAGCTGCATGAAGAAAGTATAGGCTCCCTTGAAATACGCCAGGTTTTCAAAGTCCCGAAAGTAGGCAATGTCGCGGGTTGTTATATGCTTGAAGGGAAAGTGTTCCGTGATTCTAAAGTTCGCCTTCTTCGTGAAGGGGTTCAGATCTATGACGGTGAGCTTGATTCGCTCAAACGCTTCAAGGATGATGTCAAAGAGGTTGATGCAGGGTATGAGTGTGGATTGAATCTTAAGGGGTACAGTGATATTAAGGTGGGAGATGTTGTTGAGGCATACCGCATTGTGGAGAAAAGACGAAAACTTTGAAGAGCCTGAATTGAGCGTTTTACATTGTCCTGCTTACCGGTTTCCTCTTGTCACCGGTTATGTTTTGCGATAGGGGAGCTGAATAGTTTGACCAAGGTATATAGATATTTTGATACATGTCGATTCGTACGGAAAAAGTCGCATCGTTATTACAGAAGGAACTAAGTGCGATTTTTGAGAAAGAGTTGCCCCGAAAAGGGCCGATTTTAACTGTAGTGGAAGTAAAGGTTACTGCTGATCTTGGTATTGCGAGGGTGTATGTTTCCATTATAGGTAGTCAGAAAGAGCGGGAAAATGCTATTGCTCGTTTGCAGAAAGAGACAAAGTATATCCGTAAGTTGCTTTCCTCAAGGATACGCCATCAGTTCCGGCGAATACCGGGGCTTGAGTTTTATGAAGACCGGTTATTCGAGAAGGCTGACAGAATAGAGCAGTTGTTGAAGCAAGCGCTTAATGGCGCAAAGTGATGTTTTGCATCAACTCATAATGCATGATGACTATGCGACTCAGGCTGGGCAATGATTGAAGAACAAAGAGTTTTTACTGTCAGTGATGCCGGGGATTTTTTGCTGATTGACAAACCGGTTGGCTGGACTTCTTTTGATGTCGTGGCTAAAGTTCGCAATACCTATACTGCAGCAGGATTTCGCAGAAAAGTCGGGCATTGTGGCACTCTCGATCCCTTGGCAAGCGGGCTGCTTATTCTTGCAACCGGCAGAAAAACAAAACAGATAGCAAGCCTTGAGACACTTGACAAGGTGTACGAAGGGCTGATAAAACTCGGGGTGATGACAGAGAGCCATGACACCGAGATGCCTGAGTATGGGCACTGCAGCGTCGACCATCTTACTGTTGCGGATATAAAGGCTGCTGCCGGTACGCTTCAAGGCAGGCACATGCAGAAGCCGCCGATGCATTCGGCGGCCTGGCACAAGGGAAAGCGGCTCTATGAGTTTGCCAGAAAGGGAAAACATGTCGAAGAGAGAAAAGCGCGCGAGATATGTGTCAACAGCTTTGAGGTTACGGCGGTAGACATTCCTTTTGTCCATTTCAGAATGGAGGTCTCCAAAGGCACATATGTAAGAGTGTTGGCTCACGATTTTGGCCAGAGCCTGGGGGTGGGAGGATATCTTTCTTCGCTGAGGAGAGTTGCTATCGGCGAGTACAGTGTGGCAGATGCAAAAAGTGTTACCGAGACTATCAAGGTTATTATGCGTGAAGCAAAAGATTCAGTGGAGTAGGCGGTTTATGCGAGTTGTCATATATCAGGACCAGCAGGTTAAGGACTATTATTCCGGTGAAGAGATCGTTTTTGCCCATGAGCCTTCAGCTGTTACAGTGGGGTCCTATGACGGAGTTCATGCAGGTCATCGGCGTATTATCGGTCAAATGGTCGAAACAGCAGTCTCCTTTGGCCTTCGAAGTGTTGTTGTGACGTTCGAGCCCCATCCCCGGCAGGTTGTCAACCGGGACCCGTCCGGGAGGCTCAGGCTTTTGACTCTGCTTGAAGAAAAAGCCATGTTGATCGAGGGCCTTGGCGTGGAATGGCTTTTTGTTGTGAAATTTGACAGCTTTTTCGCAGCACAGAGTTCGGAATCATTTATTCAAAATGTATTGCTGGACAGAATAGGAGCAAAGACCATCGTCATAGGATACGACCATGGTTTCGGACGCGATCGCAAAGGCGGAGTCGATACGCTATGCAGTATGGCGGAGCAAAACCGGTTTGACGTTATGGTCGTTGACGAAGTGCGCCTTCGTGCCGAGCACTTTTCGAGCACAAAAATACGTACGCTTCTTTGTGAAGGGCGCATCAAAGATGCGAACCTTTTTCTCGGAGCTCCGTATCTGATCTCCGGGGAAGTGATACACGGAGCAAAAAGGGGGCGAGAGATCGGATTTCCAACCGTCAACCTCCGGATAGGTGGGCCAGACAAGCTGCTGCCGAAATACGGAGTGTATGTTGCAACTACTGTCATAGACGGCAGAGAGTTTAAAGCTATGATGAATATTGGTGTCAGGCCTACGATTGCTGCTGATACAGCTCCCGCGGTAGAGGCATATATTCTTGGTCACAGCGGTGAGCTGTATGGCAGAACGCTTACCTTTCATCTTCTTGACAGGTTGCGGGATGAAATGAAGTTCCAATCGTTTCAGGCACTGCAGGAACAGTTGAAGAAAGATGAGAAATGGGTGGAACAATATCATAAATAATGCTACATTACCAGTCATCCAATTCTAAATGTTAAACGACAGGCCATGAGTGTCACAAAGAAAATAAAAACAGATATTATCAAACAGTTTGGTGGGGGTGAGCAGAATACCGGGCAGGCTGAGGTACAGATTGCTCTTTTCAGCAGACGTATCAGTGATCTTACCGGACATTTAAAAGCGCACCCGAAAGACAAACATTCCCGTCATGGCTTGCTCAAGCTTGTCGGAAAAAGAAAGAGTCTTTTGACGTACCTCAAGAAGACCGATATTGAGCGCTACCGCAAGGTTCTTGCTGATCTGGATCTTCGTAAATAAAAAGTTCGTGCAGGATATCACTGTCACCTTGCCCTGATACACGCGGGGAGGGTCGCTCATCGGATGAATGTAACCGTTTAGGACTATGTTGGAAAGCATGACCGGCTTTGGTAGTGCAGAGTGTGTGAAGAGCGGAGTGCATGTCGTTGCGGAAGTGCGTTCGGTAAACAACAGGTTTGCCGAGATAAGTGTAAAACTTCCCCGGCAGTTTTCCTCGTATGAGCTTGAGGCACGTGAGCTTGTCAGGTCATCCCTGGAGAGAGGGAAGGTGTCTGCTTTTATCCAGGTGAGGCTCGATGAGGAAGTGCAGATCCCGGTTACCGTCAACAGGGAAAAAACCAGGATGTTCAGGGAGCTGCTTGACACTGTCCGAACCGAGGCGGGTATTAATGCCCCCCTGACTCTTGACCACCTTTTACGTTTTTCTGAAATATTTGATTCCGACAACAGGCTGCTTGAAAAGACGGACGAAATCTGGCCTTTTGTCAAAGATGTATTTGGTCAGGCAATTGACGGCATGAAGAAAATGCGGCTTCAGGAGGGAGAGGAGCTTGCCAGGGATTTTAAATCCAGGATAGCATCGATCACTGCCGCTTTGGAAGAAGTGCAGGTACTGTCACGCGACAATGTGTCTGCGGTTCGACAGCGTCTGTCGGAAAAAATAGCTGCAATTGCAGGAAATGATATCGCATACAGCAAGGATCGTCTTGAAATGGAGCTTGTCCTGATGTCTGATAAACTGGATATCACCGAGGAGTGCGTTCGTTTTGCCAGCCACAACAAGTTCTTTATTGATGAGCTTGTGAGCAGTCAGAGCGGCTCGGGAAGAAGGCTCAATTTTTTGCTGCAGGAGCAGCTCAGGGAAGCCAATACGATTGCATCAAAATCCCAGAATGCCGATATATCCCAGAAAGCCGTTCTGATCAAGGAAGAGCTGGAAAAAATCCGTGAACAGCTCCAGAATATTGAATAGTCTGCCTTTTTGACTCGTCGCATGCTTCTGTAATCATTGAGAGAGGAATGAAAGGGGAATCAGGTAAGTTGATCGTTTTTTCGGCACCTTCGGGTACTGGAAAATCAACCGTGGCGAAACATGTGCTGGAGCGCATTGATGGACTCGAATTTTCAGTATCCGCGACCACCCGGCCAAAGCGGGAGGGGGAGGCTGACGGCAAGAATTACTTTTTTTTGACAAAGGAGGTGTTTGAGGACAAGATAAGAAGGGGGGGGTTTATTGAATATGAGCACTTCTTTGGTAACTTTTACGGAACATTGCTGGATAAAACAGAAGAGGTTGTCAACGCCGGGCGAAATATGCTGTTTGATCTGGATGTGAAAGGGGCTTTGAACCTTAAGAACCGTTTCCCGGGCAACTCCCTGTTGCTTTTTCTCAGACCACCGGATCTTGAGGAACTGAAAAAAAGACTGCAAGGCAGAGATAGCGAGGATGAAGGGGCTCTTAAAGAGCGGTTGGAAAGAGCTGAGTTTGAACTTTCTTTTGCCCATCAGTTTGACCGGGAGGTGGTGAACGACGACTTGAACCGCGCAGTAGAGGAAGTAACGGCGGTAATTACTGATTTTCTTTCAAAACAATAAATATTGGCAAGCATATGTCTGTTAAACCAGTTGATCTGAACAAGCTGAGAGCCGGACACGAAAACCTTTATGAAACGGTCGTGGCTATATCAAAAAGAGCAAAAGTGATACATGAAGAGGAGCGTGCTGAACTTGAAGAGAAATTACTTCCGTACAAGGAGATGATTCGTAATCCTGCCAGTGAATCAGAGTCGGACAAGGTTTTCCCTGAACAGGTTGCCATTAGTCTTGAGTTTGAAAGCCGGCAGAAAACCGCTCAGCGCGCTATTACCCAATTCCTCCAGAACAAATATGATTACACCCTGAAAGATCAGGGGAGCCCGGCCAAAACTCAGGATGAACAGGAAAATGAAACTGACAGGGATTAATCAGATTACTCTCAGGGTTAACGACGTCAGACTGGCTGAAGACTTTTATGTGGGGGTTCTGGGATTGAAGGTCGAGTATCGGGCAGGTGCCAACATTTCCTATCTCAGGGTTAACTCGGATATGATTGTTCTTGTTAAAGCCGAAACTCCCGGTGTTCCAGAGGCTCGTGATATTCGGGTCGATCATTTCGGGTTCAGGCTTCCAACTGATTCGGAGGTGGATGAGTCCGCCGATTACCTTGAAGAGCAGGGTATTCACCTTGTCACGAGGCCAGCTCAGCGCAGGGAGGGGAGAGCTTTTTTCGTGATGGATCCGGACGGGAATCTTATTGAGTTTTACTCGATGAAATCAAGGGAACTTGATGCTTCAGAGAGTGCTATAGACAGCAGTTCTACTGATGAGCTTGCTGCTGCCGCCAGGAAAAAAATAGCTGCGGGAAGTTCCGGTAAAAAAACTAGGCGGAGCAGAAAGTGATGCAGGAGGGCTTGAGGATTTTTGTTTTCATTGTTCCGGCATTTATCATTTCTTTGCTGTGGGTCTCCCTGAGTGGGATCTATGTGTATAACCGTTACAACTTCTGGGTGGGCCCGCTCAACATTACTCCTGTCCTGATGTGGACCGCCGGGCTCACGTTTGTTCCGATGCTTGCCAGGAAATTCAGTCTAAAAACAATGCCCAGGGTTGCGGCAATGTATTGGTGTGGATTGATTGTTGTCGAATACATAGGATATTATCTCCTTGAAATCCGCAGGATTGCCGGTGATCCTGGAATCTTTGGATCAGCCATTATTCATATTCCACTGTTTGCTTACCCCTTCTATATTCTGGCAGGCCCGTTTTTTTACTGGCTGACCCAAAAGTATTGTTAGTCTGCATTTCCGCTTTTCAGATCACGTGTATATTGTTGCTTTTCAATGAAAGGCAGGAGTATTTCGCTTTCCTGTTTCAATGTTTTGTCCTAATACGTACATTTTTATAGAGTGAGAACGTTACAAGTGCCGATCCCGTGGCAATTCCCGTTTCGGGAAAAAAGCAAACAGAGGGGAGATGGAGCAAGAATCAATTAAAACCGCCGTCACGATATTCGAGGAGGAAATAGCCAGGCTTCGCAAACAGGTTGAGGAATGCAGGAAACGTACCGGATTTTGTGTCAGCGGGTGTGATCCAATAAAAAAGGCAGCATCTCTCGGCGGGATACAGCATGATCTCGAGGTATGCAGTCGCGGTCTTGAAGGGATTATGGAGGCCCTGAATTCTTTGGAGAAAAAGAGACAGGAGCTTCAGGTGTTTTTTTCTGAGACAGTTTCTGTGCTGGAAAAAAACCTCAGGGAGCCCCCTTCTGCAGGGGCAGAAAAGTTTTCACCATCGTCCATCAGTCCTCTTGCATAAGCTGCGTGTGGTATGCTCAGCCAATGTCGTTGTTCAGGAGCGCGGCCTTTTTGATTCTGTAGAGAGAATCTTTTCTGCTTCCCGGAGTTGCTCTACGGTATTGATACCCTTGATTTCATCAGCATTTGCTGTTTTGTATGCGCTTACTTTTTTCCCTTTATCGAAACAGATGGAAAAAACGTCGGTAAGGTAATATTCGTGCTGGGCGTTGTTGTTGTTGATTTTTTTCAGGGCTTCGAAAAGGACATCTGCCCTGAATACATAAACACCCGAATTGATCTCCTGCACCAACAACTCTTCGGATGATGCATCTTTATGTTCGACGATCTTCGATACACCATTGCTTTCACCGTTGCGTATAATTCTTCCGTATCCGGACGGGTCCCGCAGATCTGCAGTAAGCACTGTGGCCGCTGCATCTTCCATACGGTGGCATTCAATAAGCTGCCTGAGAGTTGCTATAGTTACAAGCGGCGCGTCACCGGAAAGGATGAGAATATCGCCCTGAAATGAGTGAAGAGATTGTTCAGCCTGCATAACAGCATGGCCTGTTCCAAGCTGGGGTCTCTGAAGAGCCCATTCAACCTGATATTGTTGTGTGGCATGTTTGACTTTTTCGGCCTGGTGGCCGACAATCAAAACAATTTTTTCCGGATCAAGAGCGCTGGTTTTTTCAAGAACATACTCAATAACAGGACGCCCGTTTGCCTTATGCAGCACTTTGGCAAGATCCGACTTCATTCTGGTGCCTTTGCCGGCGGCCATGATAATGATTGCTAAGGACATACAAGGAGAGTCAAAAATCAAAAGTAAAAGTCAGCTGCTCAACAGGTCAGCACAACAACCTTGATCTTTTTATAATGGTTTATCCTCTTCACCAACCAGATGTCGGCGTTTCGGATTATTGTGTTTGTCAACGATGAGGATCATGGGTTTAAAAGATTTTGCTTTTTCAGCTTCAATTTCTGCAAAAGCCATGATAATTATCTCATCACCCGGCAAAGCGCATCTTGCCGCAGCACCGTTCAGTTGAATTTCCCTTGAGCCGGGCTTGCCTTCGATGATATATGTCTCAAAACGTTCGCCGTTGTTGTTGTTAACGCAGAGGACTTTTTCATTGGGAAGCATGTTGGCAAGCTCGAGCAGTTCACTGTCTATGGTAATGCTACCCTCGTATTCGAGGTCTCCGCTGGTTACGACAGCGTTGTGAATTTTTGATTTCAACAGATGTAATCTCATCGAGATGAAAAACGTTTAACCGGTTTTGTTATTTCAAATTATGTATCCCTACTCACCGGGACTAATGATTTTCCCTTGTCATTGTTGCCGCTGTATATCGGCTTCACCGCTTGCTTTAAAAATGGTATAGTTTTTCAGGGATTCATCGCTTTCAAAACCGTAACCCCTGATGGTTTCACTTTGTTTATGTATGGTTACATACTTGTCCGACCAAAGCCTTTTTCCCTTTTCAAACCTTTTTATGTAATCGGTCCTTACAACTGTCGAGTCTCCGGATGTTATAACGACATTGTCAAAAGCTTCCATGTCGTTATTATCGTATACAGTCCCTTTATCTGCTGTGAGAGTGGATGAAGGGTTTGCAGTCTCGTCGAAAAAAGTAACCGTGAGTCCTTTATCAAGGTGACGGGTGATTATATCGTTTTTTTTATACTCTGCAAAATGACCCGCGGTTACTACGGCATGGACCCTGTCCTCCTTGAATATCTTCATACTGACGTTCCAGCTTTCCTGAAGCGGTTGCTCTTCACCAAGAAATCTGGTATCGGCTGCACGTTTGTCTGTTTGTGACTCGTCACAGCCGGCACAGAAGATCATGAGGCAGCATCCAAGAATGCGGGCAATAAAACGCGACAAGAGCGTGAAGGGTTATTTAAGCTGACTGATGACCTTGAACGTGATGTCTGCGGACGGGTTTCCGTAGACCATTGCCTGCTTGTCAATAATTACCGAAAAACCCTCTTTTGCAGCCACAGCTTTCACTGCGTTGAGGATTTTCTGACGAATAGGTGCGAAGAGTTCAGCCTTTTTCTTGTCGAGGGCACCTCCCGGGCCGAATTTTTCCATCTGATATTTCTGGATACCCTGGTATTTCAGGCTGAGGTCTTTTTCCTTCTGTTCTCTTGCGGCCTTGGAGAGAGAGCTTTTCTGTTTTTCATAACTTGCGGCCGCTGTCTGAAAACTCTTTTTAAGATTATCGAGACCTTTTTCCCACTGAGTTCCTGTTGCTTTAAGTATGTTGTCAGCTTTCTTTTTTTCGGGCATTTGATTGAGAACTTTGGCAACATCGACAACGCCGGTTTTCTGTTCGCCGGTTGCTGCCTGTGCACCGGGAACAGCGGCAAGGAAACTTAAAATAACGGCAATGATCATAGTGCGTGACAGTGACGTAAACGCTGAATTTCTGGACATCATTTTCATAACTGAATCTCTTGTTTTGGTTGAAATAATACCGTGTAATACCTCCCTTTCACGGTTTTCAAAAGGTAATAATTCCCCTATAAAAAACTATAAACTATGCTTGCTAAGCCTCGGCAGGCGGGAAAAAAGATTGAAATGTAGGCTTTCTTTGCTGCCTACCGGGTATGACGTCAAATGAAGCGGGAACATGTGCAGGAATTGTAACCCATGGTTTTTTTAAAAAATGCGGCTTCTATGTTGACATAAAGTTGAAGTGGCCTATCTTTTTAAAAAAGATGGGGGGGAGGAGTTGAAATTCTTAACCGGAGAGGTTTATGGGTAAAGTTTTTGATAGAAGCAAACGTTTAGTTCGCCAACTCATAGGGCAAGAGCTGTGGACAAGTGAAGAGATGGATTGTGAAAAGTTGTTCTTGTCCGGATGGTGTATTTGTCCCGTCGGTATCAATGAAAAAAGCATGATCATGTCGTTAGGGGTAGGCAGTGATATACGGTTCGATAGAGAAATGATCAAGAGGTTTGCTTGTCAGGTACATGCATTTGACCCTACTCCTAAATGCATTGAATGGATCAAGACTCTTGAACTCCCCTCGCAGTTTCATTTTTATCCATATGCAATTTCTAATTATGATGGATCAAGGAGAATGTTTCCTCGTATGTCAAGAAAAGGCAGGCGATCAAACACCATGTTGACTACCGTGAATCAAGGGTGTGAAGAGAACGGCGGCATATATGTAAACGCAAAAAAAGTTGTTTCTGTGCTCAGGGAACTTAATGTTGACACTATCGATATCCTTAAAATTGACATTGAAGCAGCAGAGTACGATGTGATTAGTGATATTCTCAAGGATAAGGCACCTGTCTATCAGATTATTGTTGAGTTTCATCATCGCTTTCCATCCGTTTCGGTTCAACAGACCAAGGAGGCCTTATTCAAACTACGCGAAGCAGGTTACAGGATATTTAACATTTCAGAAAAAGCAAGAGAATATTCGTTAATTCATGAAGAAACCTATTTGCGGCATTGTAATAATAGTTTGTAAAGCTATGTCATGCTATAATTTCATAACCTGTGGAACATTTGTCCGGGCTCTTGCTTTACGAGTTGCTTAAGTTCCAGCTCAAAAAGATGAACGAGCAAGGTTGATGGGTCCATTGCGATTTTGTCGGCCAGTGTGTCTATGTGTACAGGTTCGTTATCCATCTGATCGAGTACACCCCTTTCCTCACGGGTCACGGCCGGTTCTTCCCTTTCGGCAGGGTTATTCCTTTGTAGTCCTGAGGGTTTCGGGCAAAGTTCGGCAATGATATCTTCTGCTGTTGATACGAGCTTTGCGTGGCCTTTCTCGATAAGGGTGTTCGTCCCGCCGGAAGCGTTGGAGAATATACTGCCGGGAACCGCAAAGACTTCCCGATTCTGGTCAAGAGCATAGGATGCGGTGATCAGAGAACCGCCTTTTCTGTTTGATTCAACTATTAGTGTTCCTTTCGAAAGTCCTGATATCAGGCGGTTTCTTTTCGGGAACTTTGCAGGGGAAATTGTGCTTTCAAACCATTCTTCGGACAGTATTGCACCGTGCTCTATGATGTGGGGCCAGACTTTGCCCTGTGGGTCCGTGTGAGGGTTGTTCACTCCTCCGGCCAGAATGGCGATGGTTTTTCCACTGTTGTCGAGAGCAGCTCTGTGAGCGGCCGTATCGATGCCGTAGGCAAGTCCGCTGACAATGGTGAATCCTTCGGAAACCAGATCCCTGCAGATATGTTCAACAGCTTTTCTGCCATATTGTGTTGCCTGCCTTGTTCCGACTACAGAGATGCATGGTGTGTGTGCTGTCTGAATGTCACCGCGTACGAACAGGTAGGGAGGAGGATCATAGATTTCTCTGAGAAGCGGTGGATAGGCTGGGTCTTCGATAGTGATGAGTTGTGCATCGTAGCGATCGAGAAGGGAGAGCTGATGTTCTGCAGATCTCCTTGCAAGGTCAAGGTAGCTGGAGTTTCGCAGGAATCCGGCTATGGTTTGAGCAAGCTTCCGACCAATACCGGGAACGTTTGCAAAGTCGGCTTCCTTGGCACGAAGAATGGTGTTGGAACAATCGATATGTTGCCGGAGCGTGTTTATTCTTGCGGGCCCGAGTCCTGGAATTTGCGATAAAACCAGAAAAACAGTTTTCTGTGATGTATTATCGGAGGGAGCGCTAAAAATCACGTTTCATGAGTTTGAGGGCAAAGCCCTTCAGATATTCCCTGCCCTCGGCGTAAGGAAGAGAATCAAGAGCGGAGAGGGCTGCTTCGGTGTCAGAGTTGATGAGTTGTCGGGCTTCATCAAGGACACCACATTGTTCGTAAATTGCCCTGATTTCAGGTACCCGTTCAGGCACTGTGCCTTTGTTGTTGATGACAGATTGTAGCATCTCCCGTTCCTTCCCGTTTGTCAGGTCAAGAGAGCGGAGAAGCAGGTAGGTTTTTTTCCCGTTGATAACATCTCCACCTGGGACTTTGCCGGACTTTCCGCCCTCGGCCATGATGTCAAGGTAGTCGTCCTGTACCTGAAAAGCACGTCCGATTTTTTCACCGAAAGTTATCAGTTTTGCAAGCTGTTCAGGCGTGGCATTACCGACAATACCGCCTGCCTCGAGAGCAGCCGATATAAGTCTCCCGGTTTTTTTTGCGATCATGCCCAGATAATCGTCGATAGTGGCATCTTTACGTTGTTCAAGCTCCATATCAATCGCTTGTCCTTCGCAAATGGTTATGTTTGCTTCATTGAGGATATGCACCAGTTCATCGTGGCGTGACGTTTTTGTCTGTAAAGCGCACTCATAGGCGAACGCAATCATCATGTCACCGGACAAAATGGCGGCAGTGGCATCCCATTTCACGTGTACTGTCGGTCTTCCATGGCGGAGGTCAGCCTGATCCATGATATCGTCGTGTACCAGTGTGAAGTTATGAAGGATCTCAATTGCAAGTGCTGTATGTATTGCATTTGCGCTGGACCCGCATACGGCTTCGGCAGCCAGCAAGGTGAAAAACGGACGAATTCTTTTCCCTTTACCTTTCAGAATATACCGGGCGGGTTCATAAAGGCTTTCCGGCGTGTTTTTTGTGAAGCAGTTGCCGAGTGCATCGTTGATCAGCTTGTAAGACTGCTGGTATTTTTGTTCAACCTGTTCAAGAGAGACACTGATATTCATTACAAGGCTATACTTTTTTTAATGAAATGCGGGTTTGTTGCAGCTGTTTTATGTCTTTTGCTCCCGTGAGAAACATCACTGCCCTGAGATCGTTCATCCAGGTAAGAATGGTTTCTTCAAGCCGGGAATCATGGAGGGCTTTGAGCATGAAGCCTGCAGAGGCGCAGATGTCTGCACCGAGGGCAATTGCTTTTGCAATATCAATGCCATTGGAAATACCGCCTGATGCAATGATTCCGATATTACGGTACTGTTGAGTTTCCGCTTTCAGCGTAGCAATGCCGGTAAGGCATTGGGCGGTCGGGATCCCCCAGTTGAGCAGTTCCTGGAGTGCGGAAGAGCTGAACCGGTTTTCATATTGGAACTGTTGCAGATAACGCTCTTCTTCAACCTTCTGCCAACTGATTCCTCCCGCTCCTGCAACATCGATGATGTGAACCCCTGCATCCATGAGGGCTTTTGCCGTCCCGGGAGATATGCCGCAGCCAACTTCTTTGGCTATAACCGGAACTTCTACGGTGTGCGTGAGTTTCTGTAGTTGCGTGAGAAAGTTTTTGAAATTGGTGTTCCCTTCGGGCTGAAAAAGTTCCTGGGCGGGGTTGAGGTGGACGATCAATCCGTCAGCATCGATCATGTCGATCAGGATGTTGATCTCTTTATCCGTAAGGCCTTGTGAGACTTCCGGAGCCCCGATGTTTGCAAGGACAGGAACAGACGGAGCTGCTTGACGTACAACACTGAAGCTCTCTCTGTAGGAGGTGTTTTCAAGCGCCTGGCGCATACTTCCCACTCCGAGAGGAATGTTAAGCTTTTCTGCGGTTTGAGCCAGCGTGCGGTTCAAATGCTCTGCTTTGTCGTAGCCGCCCGTCATGGAAGAGATCATGAAAGGGAAAGAAACCCGGTGACCGAAAATGTTTGTGGAGAGGTTTATTTCACTGTGGTTTATCTCAGGGGCGGCATTGTGAGTGAATTCATATCTTTCAAAACCGGTGGTTTTACTGTCGAAACCGACGTTCCTGTTCAGACAGGTTTCAACATGGCTTTGCTTACGGTTTACCGTGATGATTTTTGATTCGTTCATGCCGTTTTTCGGTGATAACGACGGTTTGTTCATGTCGTGCCTGTGTGAAATGTATAAATTACAATGTAATATATCGCAATAAACATTTTCTGAAGATTCTTCATCTCAACATATGCTCAGAACCCTGCTTACCATAGCATTGCGGCACCTGTCCGGGCGCAGGAGGCAGACCCTGACCACAATTACCGGTGTTGCCGTCAGTACCATGGTTCTGATTACAACGATCTCGTTGACCAGAGGGCTGTTGGACTCTTTTGTTGAAACAATTGTAGACGTTGCACCGCACATCACAATCAAGGGAGAGCCCGTCGACCCTTTGCCGATTGATCTTATGAGTGATTCAGGGAAGTTGCGTTACGCATTTGTCGATGAAAATATACAAAAAGAGGACCGTAAAGAGGTGCGCAACTATCGGCAGATTGTGAATATTCTGGAGTCGGTGAATTACGCTGAACAGGTTGTTGCGGTTTCACCTTATGTTGATTCCCGGGTGATTGTGATTAAAGGTAATACCAACCAGCCGATACTCATGAAAGGCGTGATGATAGAGCAGGAAAACCTTATCAGCAGAGTAGGGGAGCGGCTGGTTGCAGGGGATCTTGCTTTTTTTGAAAAGACGCCCAATGCTCTTCTTGTGGGAAAAACAGTGGCTCTGGATCTCGGGCTCGAGTTGCATGACGAGATTTCCGTGGTGCCGGCTTCAGGGCCGGCTCGCCAGTGCAAGGTTGCCGGTGTTTTTTTCTCAGGTGTCAACGCGGTGGACAATACTGTTTTCGTGTCGCTTAAATTCGGTCAGATTCTGGAGAACTTGCCGGCGGACAAGGTCACTGGAATAGGTCTCAAGGTAGGGGATCCTCTTGCCAATGAACCACTTGCCAGGGAGTTGGAGAACGTCACGGGATATGACTGTGCCACGTGGCAGGAAGAAAACGCGAATGTTCTTTCCCTGTTTAACCGTATTGGCTACATTGTGCTTTCACTGGTTGCTTTTGTGGGGGTTGTATCGGGTTTTGGTGTGGCAAATATTCTTGTGACAACGGTTTTTGAAAAAAGCCGTGATATAGCAATTATGAAATCCTGCGGTTTTCCGGCCGGAGCACTTGTCGGGATGTTTATTCTTGAAGGTTTTCTTGTAGGCTTTTCAGGTGCTCTTCTCGGAGGAGTTCTTGCGACCGGCTCGATCAATTTGCTTGCCAATATCCCTGTAGAAACTTCACAGGGCCCGCTCACCAAAAGCGGCTTCAGCATGTCATGGAATCCGCTTTATTTTTTCTTCGTTATTTTCGTAACGGTGCTTATCAGCACCGTCGCGGCAACTATCCCTTCTACCAGAGCGGCAAAGCTCGAACCTGTCCAAGTCCTCCGTGACAGCAGCCTTTAAGGTACCTCGAAAAACCTGCTGCGCAGCTTGATTGCTGCGTTGGGCGATGCTCGGAATCCTCATGTACTTCTGTACATTCCGGTTCCTGCGCTTCGTCCGCCTTGCTCTCAAACTGCTCGCTACGGTTTTTCGAGGTCCCTTTTCGCTGGAGCCAGAAAGCTGGATTTGTCATTCGTTTCATTCAGAATTTTCCGGTCGCTTCGTACTCGGGCCGCTCCCGACAATATCTTTACTATTGTCATAGGGTGCATGACTTTTTCGGGTAGGTGCTTATTTTGTTGGCACTTGTTACTCGTCACTCGTTACTGTTCTATCCCGTCCGCAGGTGGATGTTCTCAGGGTGCTGCAGAAGGTACAGTTTGTAATACAAACCTTTTTTCGCAAGAAGTTGCTGGTGGGAACCGCTTTCCTTAATGGTGCCTTTATGCATTACGATGATTCTATCCGCATGCTGCACGGTAGAGAGGCGGTGTGCGATGATAATCGATGTGCGGTTTTTCATGAGCGTTGCGGTTGCCGCTTCAATGAGTTGTTCCGTTTCAGTATCGACCGAACTGGTTGCTTCGTCGAGAATGAGTATTTCGGGGTTATACAGAAGTGCACGTACAAAAGCGATGAGCTGTTTCTGACCCGCGGAAAGTCCTGATCCGTTTTCGTTGACCCGGTACTCGTAACGTCCCGGCAGTTTTTCTATGAAGCGGTCGGCACCAACGGCCTCCACGGCATTGCGGATTTCTTCATCGGAGGCTTCCGGTTTCCCGAACGAGAGGTTTTCCCTGATTGTACCGGAAAAGAGAAAGACATCCTGCATGACAACGCCGACAATCTTTCGCAATGACTGTTCAGGTATTCTGGACAGTGCATTTCCGTCAATCGTGATCGAGCCTTTCCGCAGGCTGTAAAGTTTGGAAAAAACATTGGTGATGGTTGTTTTCCCGCTTCCTGTCGCGCCGACAATCGCAATTTTTTCGCCCCGCTTTGCCTTGAATGAAATGTCTTTGAGTACCCAGTTGTCGCCGGTATACGCAAACCAGACATTGTTGAATGCGATTTCATCCCTGAAGGATTCAAGAGTTTCGGGTTTCTCAGGCTCCTTGACGGTATCTTTCTCCTCCAGAAGTCTGAAAATTCTGTCTGAGCTTGCAAGGGCTGTCTGAAGAATATTGAACCTGTCCGACAGGTGCTGGAGAGGACGGAAAAAAAGCCAGATGTACTGTACAAACGAGATAACTACGCCGAGAGTGATGTCCCCTTTGAGCATCCGGACGCCGCTGTACCAGATAACAAGCCCTGCTGCGATCGAACTGAGCAACTCAATCAGCGGGTGGTAGACCGAGAAGTAGAACACCGTTTTGATGTTAGCGTCCCTGTACTTCTTGTTTATAGCAACATGCTTGTTGTATTCGCTGTTGCCCCGGTTGAACAACTGGACAATGTTTATTCCCGAGATATGTTCCTGAAGAAAGGAGTTGAGCCTTGCAAGATGCTCCCTTACATCCTGAAAAGCTTTGCGCACCTTACTTTTAAAGGTAAGTGTGGCATAAACCATCAACGGAAGAATGCTCAGGACGATAAGAGTCAGTTCCCAGTCTATCATGAACATGAGGGCAACAATAAACAGGATCTGCATGATGTCGCCGATAATCGTGACAACACCACTGGAGAGCATTTCATTAAGAGCTTCGACATCATTGGTTGCCCTGGTGATGAGCCTGCCCGCCGGGTTACGGTCGTAGAATCTTATGGAAAGCTTTTGCAGGTGACGGAAAATATCCATTCTCAGGTTGAGTACTGCTTTCTGTCCGAGGAGCTGTGTAAGATAGGTGGCGGCATACTGTTTAAGGCCGTCCAAAAGTATGATTATCAGGAGCACAAGGCTTATCAGGGCAAGTCCGTTGATGTTTCCCTTTGCGATATAGTCGTCGATAGCGAGCTTGGTAATGAAAGGTCTGAGCGGCCCGAGGATCGACCCGACGAGAGTTATGACGATTGCCGATACAAGCAATCCTTTGTATGGCTTGACATATTCCAGAAGGCGTGAGATGATATAACGGTCGTTCGAGCCCTTTCTGCCTGAAAAAAGCAGGTCGTCTTTCTGTTGCTCAAAACCTTTCGCCGTTGCTTTGCCGTTACTCATAAAACAAACCGTTTACTATCGAGTCATGTTTGTTACAGGGTGCTGATCGACGACGCAATTTCCTGACTGAATGTTTCTGCCAGGCTTTCCGCACGATCCCTGTTTTTTGCTTCAGTGTATATCCTGAGAACCGGTTCTGTATTTGACGGTCTTATATGTGCCCATTCATCGGGGAAGTCGAGTTTCATACCGTCTTCCCGGTTTACTGCTGCTTCAGGATACCTGTTTGCGATCGCTGAAAATATGTCGTCAAGGTTTTCCGGTTTGCATGCAAGCCGAACCTTTTGCTTCGCCATAAAATAATCCGGAAAATGTTTTCTGAAACCAGAAAGCCTTTTGTTTTGAACATTCTTTTCGCGCCAGTCTGTGAATGCCTGGAGCATAAGAGCGATGCCCGCAAGAGCATCCCGGCCGTAGTGAAGCTCCGGAAGAATGATACCCCCGTTACCTTCTCCACCGATCACGGCGCCCTGCTGTTTCATGACATCGATAACGTTTGCTTCGCCGACTTTGGCGCTGTAGCAGGTCTGGCCGTGTCTTGCAGCGATATCCCGGAGTGCTCTGCTGCTTGAGAGGTTATTGACAACGGGTCCCCGTTTGTGCTGCAGGTAAAAGTCAGCGCAGGCAACCAGCGAATATTCTTCACCGAACAGGGTGCCATCCTCACATATCAGCGCCAGACGGTCGACATCGGGGTCAACGACTATCGCCAAATCACACTGTTTTTCTTTCAAGGCTTCAACCGTTGCGGCCATGTGCTCAGGGAGGGGCTCAGGGTTTCTCGGGAATATTCCGGTACCATTACAGAATATGGTTTCAACCTGCTCGACTCCCAGTTTCCTGCATAATTCAGGCACGATTGATGAGCCGGCACCTTCAACCGCATCCACCAGTATTCTGAAGCGCTGAGCAGAGATCTTTTCAACATCGACAGAGGAAAGTGAGAGAATCCGGTCGATGTGCACGCTGTCATACTGGAGGTTCTCCTTCGTTGACCCGACGTGCGCCCAGTCGGCAAGCCTGAACTGTTCATTCCTGTAAATGTCGAGCATCTGCCGAACCTCATGTTCGTTAAGGAACTCTCCCTGTCTGTTGAGCAGTTTAAGGGCGTTCCATTCAACAGGATTGTGTGATGCAGTGATAATGATGCCGCCATCGGCCTGTTCCGCAGCAGTGGCAATTTCAACGGTTGGTGTTGTTGCAATACCAAGATCGATAACCTTGCACCCGCAAAGTGCGAGAGTGCTCCCTACAAGACCGGCAACGGCGGCACCGGTTGGGCGCGTATCTCTTCCTATAACGATTTTCAGGCGCGTGTTTTTTCCTGTTGTTTTTTCCGGGCGGCTTTGTGTGTGCAGCCAGGTTGCAAATGCCTGCACGAACGTCGCGAGAACATCAGGGGTAAGGCTTGTTCCTACGATACCACGGATACCGGATACGCTTATCATCAAGCTCATGAGGGATGTTTTTTAAATCTGTTGTTGAGTTTTCAAATTCCACTGAACCAGAGCCTCGAATGAAGCCGGTTGTGTAACCGGGTGTGTCCCAGGCGCATGACGGCAGAGGCCGAACCAATATAGTGAAAAGTCGATAGACAAGGGTTATCCGGAAATGGTCGTTTCGAGCGAATTGGTTTTTGTAATAAAAGAACAGTTTTATATATTTAAGACCTTTTAATCTGAAAATTGATTCTGAAGGGACTTGATAGAACGGCACAGAAGGGTTTTCAGCCGCGCAGGCCGTCTTCGATCCCGTTATCACAACATTAGTTATATAAGAGTTACGTTTTATGCCGTTACACAAATCAGCTGAAAAAAGGCTCCGTCAATCTGCAAGGCGCAATGAAAGAAACAGGGCAAGGAAGAAAGAGCTGAAGGTGCTTTTGAAAAATGTTCAGAAGTTAATCGATACCAGTGCCGACAAGGGAGAAGTCGAGGCAGCATACCGTTCGGCCATTCAGAAACTTGACAGGCTGGGAGTGAAACGCTACATTCATCCTAACAAGGCATCACGCAAAAAATCCCAGCTCTCAAGGTTGCTGAACAACTATATGAAGGCAGGATAGTTTTTTGCCCCCTCTTTTTTTGCATTTTGATTCTTCATATGATAACCTGCGTTGCATGTGTTCTGTAATCCTGTAAATATGCGGCGCTGAGGTTCTTTATACACTGTCATGTTTACATATTTTCGCGGCGAGCTGATCGAGGCTTCTCCGGATGATGCTGTTATTGACGTATCCGGTGTGGGGTATCGTCTGTTGATATCTGCCACAACCTATCATCAACTTCCTGAACCGGGATCGCAGGTGCTGGTTCTGGCGCACCTTCATGTCAAGGAAGATCTGATGCAGCTGTATGGCTTTCTCGATGAGGAGGAGCGTCAGTTGTTCAGGCTGTTGCTTTCGATTTCAGGAGTCGGTCCAAAACTTGCGCTCGCTATTCTTTCCGGTTTACAGGTTCAGGAAATACAGGAAGCGATAGTATCGAATATGCCGGAGAGGCTGTTTGCGATTTCCGGAGTCGGTAAAAAAACATCGGCACGAATTGTTCTTGAACTGCGGGACAGGATACTGAAGCTTCGTCCTTCGGGCGGGGCAACGCCATCTTCGCGTGTGTCGGAAGGTTCCATGCGGGACGATGCGATAAATGCCCTGGTGACTCTCGGTTTTTCACGATCTGTTGCACAAAAAGCGGTTTCCGGATCACAGGCAACTCTCAAGGACCCGCAGGTTGAGGATCTGGTAAGAGACGCATTGTTTGCTATTCGAACTCCCTAAGCTCAATTCATGGAACCCTCGAGTCAACGCCGGTGAAGTATCAGGAAGCCATCGATTTTCTTTTCCCTCTGTGCCGGTTCGGCATGAAACCCGGTCTGGAAAGAGTGCTTCGGCTTTTACGTGCTGCAGGCGATCCTCAGAAAAGTCTGGGAAAAGTTGTTCATGTTGCCGGCACAAACGGGAAGGGTACCGTTGCGTGTGCAACAGCCGCCGTATTCTCTGCCGCGGGTTATACGACGGGGCTGTATACATCACCTCATCTTGTTTCATTTACAGAGCGCTTTCGCGTCAATGGCAGCAAGATACCCGAATCCCGGGTTGCGGCATACAGCACTGTACTGAAAAAGGATATCATCGCCGGTAAAGCAACTTTTTTTGAAGCAGCAACAGCTATTGCGTTTATGTATTTCAGCGATATGGCGGTGGATGTATCGGTTATTGAGACCGGTATGGGGGGAAGGCTGGACGCCACGAATGTTGTCGAGCCTGATTATGTCATTATTCCGAGTATAGGGAGAGATCATACCGGGTGGCTTGGTGAGACAATCGGGGAGATCGCTGCTGAAAAAGCCGCGATCATCAAGAAAGGTTCCAGAGTGTATACGGCTGTACAGGATCCTGAGGCGCTCGGGCCTATTTTTGAAAGGGCGGATGCGGTTGGTGCCAGGGTAACAGTGCTTCAGGATACGGCAGAGTGCGCTGTGCATTCGGCTTCTGTCGGTCAACTCGATTTTTCCCTGAAGGCTCCTGGGATAAGCCTCCAGAACCTCAAGACTCCGGTGACGGGAGATTTTCATGTATCGAATCTTTCTCTTGCCGCTTTGGTTGCATGTGATGCCGGTGTTGAAGAAAGTTCTGTCCGGGAGGGGCTGCTATCGATACAAGGTTACGGTTACAGGGCGAGGCTCGAGCGTTTATCCCGGAAACCTGATCTTCTGCTCGATGTTGCACACAACCCTGACGGGATTGAAAAAAGTGTGGAAGTCCTTCGAGGGTTTCAGGATCTCTACCGCAATGTTCTGGTTGTGCTGGGAGTTGTTCGCGACAAGGATGCAACGGGAATGGTTCGCTGTTTGAAAAAACTTACAGATACCGTTATTACGGTTAATCTGCCTTCTGAAAGGGGAATGTCTTCTTCTGAACTTGGTTCCCTCTGCAGCAGCGAGGGGTTTCGGGTTACCGTTGCTGAAACCGCCGGTGAAGCGCTGGATGTTGTTCGTGGAGTTGCAGGCAAGGATGACCTGGTTCTGATTACCGGGTCGTTTTATCTTGCGGGAGAGGTGCTGAAGGTTCTGGACAGTTGACAACTACACAGACGGCTTTTTTCGGGAAAAATTTTATATTAAAAGCATCATATGCTCCAGATATCAAGCTTCCATGCTACAGGGTTGTGGCCACCAGATGAATCAGGAATTCAGCCAGGCCGATTATCAACGTTACAACTTCCATCTATAGCTTCTGCTCGGGCTGTCACAGCCGATCGCAACACTTTTTTTTACGGATGTCACTCATTGTTGCATGGTTAATAGCCGGTTTTCCGTTACGTATACCTGCTTCAGGCAAGCCCTGTGTTTTTGTATAACAATCAAGAGATGAAATAAACAAACAATAATGTCGAACAATTCAGTTACTAAAGGTCTGGACATCAGCATGCTCCAGAAGAAGAAGGTTCATGAGTTGAATGCTTTAGCGAAAGAGATTGGTGTTGTTACCGCTGGATTGCGAAAGGAAGAGCTGATATACAAAATTATAGAGGCACAGTCTCAGAAAGGAAGCAGTGCGGAGAACGGTCAGGTAATGGTCAATACAGGTGTTCTTCAGGTTATTCCCGAAGGATACGGCTTTCTTCGTTCCGCCAACTACAACTATTTGTCTTCTCCGGATGATATTTATGTCTCTCCATCACAGATCAAGCGCTTCAACATGAGAACCGGGGACACGGTTTCCGGTCAGGTTCGCGCTCCGAAAGAGGGAGAAAGGTTTTTCGCACTGTTGAAAATCAATACCATTGACGGCAAAGATCCCGAGATCACCAGGGAGAGACCGTTTTTTGACAACCTGACTCCTCTTTTTCCCCACGAGCGTTTGACACTTGAGACCACGCAGAACGAGTACTGCGGAAGGATTATGGACATCTATACGCCTATCGGCAAAGGGCAGAGAGGCTTGATTGTCGCTCAGCCCAAAACAGGCAAGACAATGCTGTTGCAAACGGTTGCAAATGCGATTATTAAAAACCACCCCGAGGTGTTCCTCATTGTTCTGCTTATTGATGAGCGCCCTGAAGAGGTTACCGATATGCAAAGAAGCGTTCCTGCGGAAGTTGTCAGTTCGACGTTTGACGAGGATCCGGAGCGTCATGTGCAGGTTGCGGATATGGTACTGGAAAAGGCCAAGCGCCTTGTTGAAGTCGGAACAGATGTTGTGATCCTGCTTGATTCGATCACCCGTCTTGCAAGAGCTCACAATACCATTATTCCTCATTCGGGAAAGATTCTTTCCGGAGGTATTGATGCGAACGCATTGACAAAGCCAAAAAGATTTTTCGGTGCAGCAAGAAATATTGAAGAAGGAGGCAGTCTGACCATCATAGCGACTGCACTTGTCGATACCGGTTCAAGGATGGACGACGTTATTTTCGAAGAGTTCAAGGGGACGGGAAATATGGAACTTGTGCTTGACAGGCGTCTTTCGGAGCGTCGTATCTTCCCGGCAATAGACATTTTACGTTCCGGTACCCGAAAGGAGGAACTGCTTTTCTCCCAGGAAGAGCTCTCCAGAACATGGCTGTTGCGTAAATATCTCGCGGACAAAAACCCGATCGAATGCATGGAGTTCATGCGCGAAAAGATTGTCGAAACGAAAGATAACAGGGAGTTTTTCAAGTATATGAACGCCTGAGGAATCAGTTTGCAGTTCTCAGTCGGCAAGTTGGCAGTGTTGTATTGAACTCCGAAAAAGAAGAAAAACCGGAAATCGGGGTCGGGATCGGTATTCGGGGTCGAATTGAAGAAATATTGTTTTTTGTTGAACCGGTGGAAGGAACGAGATCGTATTCGTACTCAGCGAAGCGGTACTCGTAATCGGTAGTTCAAGCTTGTTGCGGGATCCCTTCCCGGCTTTGGAACTTTCATGTTAAGTCATAAAGTTGTAAATTTTTCTTTGCCTCCTGATCATTTACTGTAGTTTTGAGCTTTTTACAAGGATGTTTGCATTTTATGGGGGCAGCCCGTATATTGTTGGCCTTTAAAACAAGAGTAAAGTCGTTACTATATGCCTTGCGGAAAGAAAAGAAAACGTCATAAGATGGCGGTGCACAAACGCAAAAAGATGCGTCGTAAAAACCGTCATAAGAAGCGCTTGAGATACCAGAACAAATAACGATCTGGCTACATTCTGTCTTATATAGGGGAGTACGGTTGAGAATATAGCTCAGTTGGTAGAGCAACTGCCTTTTAAGCAGTGGGTCGAAGGTTCGAGTCCTTCTATTCTCACGATTCGGTACAGGTGTCTTAACTGGACGTACCGTTATTTTCGGAGCCCGAGTGGTGGAATTGGTAGACACACTATCTTGAGGGGGTAGCGCCGAAAGGTGTAGGAGTTCGAATCTCCTCTCGGGCACATCGTAATATCTTTTTTTACTGGCCGCTTGAAGCGGCTTTTTTTGTGATACCCTTTAACCCGGCACCACCACAGTGGGTTTTCTGAAAGCATATATCCGTGCAATCGATACATTCACCGAACGTTCGGGCGGTGTCGTAAGCTGGCTGGCTCTTCTGCTGGTTGTGATTGTGGTTTATGATGTTTTTACCCGTTATGTGCTTTCAGCAAGCAGCGTTGCTGTGCAGGAGCTGGAATGGCATATTTTCGCCCTTTTGTTTCTTCTTGCCGCGTCCTACACACTGAAACATAACAGGCATGTCCGGGTCGATGTTTTTTATGTCCGGTTGACCAGAAAACAACAGGCAATGGTGGACATCATGGGCGGCATATTTTTTCTTCTCCCTTTTACATTGGTTATCATTTTTACTTCATGGTCATATGTAAGTAACTCGTTTTTCATTCTTGAGTCGTCGCCCGACCCGGGAGGACTCCCGTACCGGTTTGTGCTGAAAGCCGCCATACCTCTTGGTTTCATGCTTTTTCTGGTTCAGGGGGTTGCCGAGATTTTTCGTTCCATTCTTGTCATAACGGATAAACCGGATAAGGGGTAATCAGCGATGGAAATGCTTCCCTTTATCATGTTTGTGGCAGTATTTCTCATGTTGCTGCTTGGATATCCGGTCGCCTTGACGCTTGGCGGCGTTTCGGTTATTTTTGGCACTTTGGCTTTCGGGACGGATTTTTTTTCGTTGCTACCGCTCAGGATTTGGGGAACGATGACGAACTACGTGCTTCTGGCGGTTCCTCTGTTTGTTTTTATGGGGGTTATGCTTGAGAAATCGGGTATTGCCGAGAAACTTCTGGAAACCATGGGAATGCTTTTCGGTCGTTTTCGCGGAGGGCTGGCAATTTCGGTGGTTATTGTCGGGGGATTGCTGGCTGCTTCAACAGGTATTGTCGGTGCCACGGTAGTTACCATGGGGTTGATGAGTCTTCCTGCCATGCTGAAAAGAGGATACGACCCTGAACTTGCTACCGGGACGATAGCTGCTTCGGGTACACTCGGCCAAATAATTCCTCCAAGTATTGTGCTGGTTCTTCTGGGCAGTACTCTTAACGTTTCGGTTGGAGATATGTTTATCGGGGCAATAGTGCCGGGTTTTCTTCTCGTATGCTTGTATCTGCTTTATATTACAGGGCTTGGTGTTTTCCGTCCGGAGTTGATGCCAGCAATGCCCGTTGCAGAAATCCAGGCTTTTAAAGGTGACAAGCCCTGGAAAACCATTGTCGAGGCTTTTGTTATTCCGTTTATGCTGGTTATTGCGGTGCTCGGTTCAATTTTCGCAGGGATCGCCTCACCCACAGAAGCTGCTGCAATAGGGGCTTTCGGTGCCTTGCTGCTGACATTGTTTCAGCGCAAGCTTTCGCTTGATGTGTTGAAATCAGTGATGCGTGAGACCACGTGGCTCACTTCGATGGTGTTTATCATTCTTGTAGGGGCAAGCGCGTTCGCTCTGGTTTTCAGGGGCATGGATGGGGATCGCTATCTGTCCGAGATGATTGTTCAGGCAAATTTGCAGCCGGAACTTTTCTTGGTCATTGTTATGACAGGCGTGTTTATTGCCGGTTTTTTTATTGATTTCATAGAAATCATTTTCATTGTCGTTCCTGTTGTCGCACCGATATTCACGCTATTCGGGGTTGATCTTTTATGGGTGGGCGTGCTGCTTGCCATGAACCTTCAGGCTTCTTTTTTGACTCCTCCTTTTGGATTTTCACTGTTTTACCTCAAAGGCGTTGTCCCAAAAGAAGTAACCACCGGTCACCTCTACCGTGGGATCATACCATTCATCATTATTCAGTTTATCGTACTGGTGCTGGTTATTCTGTTTCCCGAACTGGTGACCCGGTTGCCGGAAGTGTTGTCGGGAAAATAGTATGAGGTCGTGAAAAATTTTTCGACGCCGACGCCGAATCCCGAAAGAAAAGAATCGGAAATCGGGGTCGGTATCGGGTTTCAGGGTCGGACCGGTTTTCCACCTTCTGTGATCTTTAGGGCACGTTTCATGAGTATTTCAGTTTACAGATTTTTCGTATAGTAGATTTTTTCCGAAATATCCGCCCATGGCGTTATCTGGTTGCGGAAAGAAGTATATGCATCGTAAACATTTCTGCTCTGCGGGTCGTTACGGACAATCTCCCCGATAACCTCTTCTGAATAGGAACGTAATTGCTCGAGTACTTCGGAAGGGAACGGCCTAAGATCGACATTCTCCTCATGGATGAGTTTCTGAAGGTAAAGATTGTTCCGGGATTCGAACTCGCAAAGCATCCAGTGATGTACCTTTGCGGCGGCATTGCGGACAATCTGCTGCAGATCAGAGGGAAGCTTTGAAAAAGCGCCCTTGTTGATGAAGAATTCCAGGTTGGGACCGGGTTCATGCCAGCCGGGGTAGTAATAGTAGCGAGCTACCTTGTAAAAGCCCATCATATAGTCGTGATATGGTCCGATCCATTCTGTTGCGTCGATGACTCCACGCTCGAGATTGGTATAGATTTCACTACCTGCCGACAATACCGCAGAACCTCCGGCTTTCGATATTACCTTGCCGCCGAGGCCCGGGATTCTCATTTTGAGGCCTTTCAGATCATTGACGGAATTGATCTCCTTGTTGAACCAGCCCCCCATCTGTATTCCTGTATTGCCGCCCGGCAAAGGGAGGAGGTTGAAGGGAGCGTAAACTTTTTCCCAAAGTTCGAGTCCTCCTCCACTTATGATCCAGGCGTTCATCTGTTGCGGGTTCATTCCGAAAGGAACAGCCGCGAAAAACTGTGCAGCAGGTATTTTCCCTGCCCAGTAGTACGATGCACCATGGCCGATTTCAGCAGTTCCCTGGCTTACAGCGTCAAAGGCCTCTAAAGCCGGAACAAGTTCTCCACCACCATATACCTGAATTTCAAGTTGCCCGTTAGTCATCTCTTTTACCCATTGGGCAAACAGCTTCGGCCCTTCCTGCAGCACCGGCAATGTCGGCGGCCAGGTAGTGAGCATTTTCCATCGAAATTTTTTGCCGGTTTGAACGGCAGGGGCATGTACAGGTTCTGAAGAGGGTTCGCTGCATCCGGCTGCTATTACAGGAGAGCTCAAGGCCAATGATGCCGTCCCGGCCTGCAGTGAACGTTTGAGAAAATCTCTTCTTGACTGATTCTTCATGGAACATCAGATTTTAGGAGTTGCGGATGATTAAACTTTGTAGTATAAACATAGTGTAAAAAAAATTGTTACTTGAAATTAAGGGTACCTCTATTTATTGTCATGATCGATTCAAGTGCAAGGCGAACGGAGCGCAGAAACCCTCTCCTATCCGCTCAACGAGGCAATTGAAACGCGGAATAAATAAATCGAGATGCCCTTAAGTGTTCGGTGTCCCGAAACTTCGGGATGGATAACCAACGAGATTAATTAAACAAGGTTCATGGAAATAGCTGTTTGCATCAACCGTGTGCCTGACACAGGTTCGAGAATAGATGTTCAGAATGGTATTGTGGACGCTTCGCGTCTCAGCATGGTGCTGAACCCATATGACGAGTATGCAATAGAAGAAGCTGTCAGGCTCAAGGAACTGCATGCCGGTCTAACCGTCACGGCTTTTTCTGCCGGGGGGAAAAAGCGTTACGATGTTCTCCGCAAAGCCCTGGCAATGGGGGCTGACCAGGTCTGTCTGGCAGAAGGCGGAAGCAATGAGGACTCTTATCTTGTCGCGGCAAGCCTCTGCAAGGCAATCAGGTCACACTATTCCGGGCTTCCCGATCTTGTTTTCTGTGGCAGGGAGTCCTCGGACAGCAACCGTGCTCAGGTTCCTCTCATGCTTGCTGAAATGCTTGGAGCGGCTGCCGTAAGTGATGTGACAAAGCTGACAATGTATGAAGGCGGGTTAAGGGTATGGCGTGAAATAGAAGGTGGTGTCGAGGAGTATATGCTGTATACCCCGGCGGTGATAAGTACCGAAAAAGGGCTGAATGTTCCAAGGAAAACCAATATTAAGGCTGTGATGAAAGCCCGGAAACAAACGGTTTTGCACCTTGACGGTTCGGTTGAAAAGACACCTGGAGTGTTGTACAGGGACTTTTCTCCCGTAAGCCGTGAAAGAAGCTGCAAATTTTCGGAAACCGCTGAAGACCTTGTCCGTATGCTGTATAAGGAAAGGAGGTGGGGATAAACGATGAGCTTTTTCGTGATTCTTGAACAGAGACAGGGGGTTATCAAGGAGGCTGCTGTCGATGTATGGCGTACCGTCCAGCATCTTGCACAGGTTTCGGGAGGGAAAGAGGTTTACGGAGCAGTTATGGGTGATGTCGATACGGATCTCATCAAAAGCAGGTGTGCTGGAAAAGGGCAGGTATATATTGTGAGAGACAAGGCTTTTGATGAGTATGCCCCACAAGCATATGCCGGAACAATAGTGGAAATGATCAAGAGTACAGGTTCGGAAAACATTTTTCTTGCCAATACGGCAATGGGCAGGGATCTGGCCCCGCGCGTCGCTATGAGACTGGATGCGGCTCTTGCATCGAACTGCATTGTCGATGCTGAGAGCGCCGGTGTGTTGAAAGCAGTGACCACAATGTATGCCGGTACCGTCTCGGCAGTGATACAGGGCTTGAGGAAAAGGGTGGTATACAGCCTGGCACCAAGGGTATGCCGCTTTGAAGAGTCCTTTGAAAACAAGGTTGAAGTGCTTGATGCTAAGGGCGTGAACGTGAGTGATTCCATAGGTAATCCGGTTCTGAAAGAGATTATCTATCATACAGGAAGAAAAGATATTGCCGAAGCGGATATTGTAGTTGCAGGCGGCAGGGGGGTCGGCAGCAATGAAAACTTTGCCATGCTCGAGTCACTGGCTGATGTTCTTGGAGGGGCAGTCGGTGCGAGCCGCTCGGCAGTCGATGACGGGTGGCGTCAGCATGCCGACCAGATTGGACAGACAGGTAAAAGCATTGCTCCGAAGCTTTACATCGCATGTGGTATCTCCGGTGCTCCACAACATCTTGCAGGGATTACCGGTGCTGAAACGGTTGTTGCGATAAACTGCGACAGGGACGCTCCGATATTCAAGGCTGCGGATTACGGAATTGTCGGTGACATTGCCGATGTCGTGCCGCAACTGGAAAGAGCCATTTGTGGCTTTCAACGCGTGAAATGATTTATGTGGTTTTATTGTTAGTTGATTTTGTTTGGTGAAGCTGCGACCTTTCCGGATTGTGGTGATGGTTGGAACAGGAATAAAAAGTAGTTCAGATGGATAAACTAAAGGTCGATATACTTGGGCTGTCAACCAGCCCGCATACCAACGGGGCATATGCGCTTATTCTTTATGAGGTTGAGGGCAAGAGGAAGCTTCCGATCATTATCGGTGGATTCGAGGCACAGGCTATTGCGTTGAAGCTCGAAAATATAAAGCCTCCCAGGCCGTTTACTCATGACCTGTTTAAAACAATCGCCGAAACTTTCAATCTGAGTGTGAAAGAGGTATTCATAGATGAACTGCATAACGAAACGTTCTATGCGAAGGTTTGCTGCGAAATGAATGGTGAAGTTCATGAGATCGATGCAAGGCCCAGCGATGCTATCGCTATAGCGGTACGATTCGGGGCTCCGATATTTGTATCCGAAGAGATCATGAACGAAGCTGGAATCAGGGAGGAACAGCAGGAAGAAGCCGGAGTGACGGAAACGGAGCCGGGCGCTCCGAAAGAGGTCGCAGGTAAGGCAGAGTCTTCACTCAACGATTTGCAGAAAATGCTTGAGGATGCCATTAAGCGCGAAGATTACGAGGAAGCTGCTCGCCTGCGTGACGAAATAACCCGCCTTAAAGGCAGCTCATAGGTACATATCACGCTGTGACATAAACAAAAAAAGGAGGCTTCGAAAAGCCTCCTTTTTTGCTGGTAAGAATTCTTGTTACTTCTTAAAGATTGATTCTCAGACCGAGCAGTGCGCTGTGGCTTGAAACAGTAGCGTTCTCTGCGTCAAAAATGCCGACATCATCAAGCGTGAACTCGGTTGTCGAGAAGTAGCGATAGCGGGCATCGATCATGACATCGTCAGCAACCGGAAGAGCAAGACCTGCACCAACCTGGTAAGCAAGAGTGGTTGCATGCTCTGTGTAATCCGGGCTGCCGAGAAGACCGTAGCTGATATCGTCAAAAGAGACTCTGGCAACACCAACGCCTGCGGTACCATATAATTCAACGCCACCGAGGTCGATGTCATAGTAGCCGTTTGCAAGCAAGGAAAGAACTTTAAGATCTCCTTCCATTGAAACAGGAAGTGCCTCGCCATCAATTGTTATGTTGTTCAGATCGCCCGACTGGTAGCCCAGCTCGCCTTCAACCCGGTAAGAACCGTAATCGCAACCGAAGGCACCAAGAAGGGTTATGCCTGAATCGAAATCAGCGTCAACAGACGGGTAAGGGATCACGTACTCGTAAGCCGGATCAAAAGTAACGTCCTGAAGCCACACAATACCGATGTTGCCGCTAACGTATTTGTCTGCGCTGAAACCGGAGGCGGACCACATGACCGCAACCAGAAAAACAGCAAGAAGTGAAAGTGCTTTTTTCATTGTTGTCTCCATTTGTTTGTAGGAACTGGTTAGGAAAAGTTGCAAATAAGGGCTAAGCCCTTGTAATAAATACATCACCAATATAAGGGATTTTTTCGATGATTCATAGAAGAATTAAATTGTTTGTTGCCTGTTTTGCTATTGGGCAAACTGACCAAAGCTGAAGATAAATTTCCATCCCTGGTTATCTTCGCCGGGGTTACTTGCAACAGGATCGAACCCGTAGCCGTAGTCCAGCCCGATCAGCCCGATAATCGGAAGGTAAAACCTCAGCCCGAGCCCGGCCGATCTTTTCAGGTCGCTGTAATCAATGTCTTCAAACGAACCCCACAGGTTGCCGGCTTCGACGAATAAAAGTGCGTAAACACTTGCTGTTGGGGACAGTGTAAGCGGGTAACGGAGCTCTGTTGCGAATTTCGAATACACTCTTCCCGTGTACAAGTCGGTATCATTATTCAGCACACCGAGGGCGCGATCATCATAGCCGCGTAACGGAACGGTGGAAAGCGATGAAAGTCCGCTCCCGCCCATGTAAAAGGAGTCTGTATAAGGGATATAGTCGTCGTCACTGAATGTGTCGAGGTAGCCGTGCTGGGTGGCAAGGTTAAGCACCAGATCGCCTCCAAGCGGCACATACCAGCTTGAGTTACCGATGAATTTGTAGAAATCGACGCTTCCCGGCAACGGTCCCCCTGCAAGTTGCGCAGATATCCAGTTCTTGCTCCCTCTGCGGGGATATACCGGGTTGTCAATACTGTTTCTGGTTATCGTTTGTGTGATGGAAATTTCATCAGCCGTATCCGGCTGGTTTTCGGAGTCAACAAAGCTGAGCAATTCACCTTCACTGTGCAGGTACTTCAGTTTCCAGTTGATCGAAAAATAGTCGTCCGGCCAGGTCAGGCGCCTTCCAATGCTCAGTGACGCACCGGTCTGCTTAAGCAGGTTGTCGTCGTCATCTTCATCGTCGTCGTCATCATCCGTGAAGTTACGTTGTGTTCTGAATACAGAGAAGCCTACTGCTGTTGGGGTTCCAAACGCCCAGGGTTCTGTGAATGAGAGTGACAGCGTGCGGTAATCCTCGTTGCCGAACTGCCACTGGAAAGAGAGTTTTTGACCGTCACCATGCGGTAAGGGATCCCAGGCCCCTCCGTTGAAAAGATCCTGGAGGGAAAAATTATTGAAGGTTACGCCGAGAGCTCCGGTAAAACCGATATTACCACTGTAGCCAACCGATGCGTTGAACGTGTCGGTTTGTTTCTCGGTGACATTGTAGGTGATGTCAACAGTCTTGCTTGCTTCATCCGGCTGAATATCAGGTCTTGTTGTTTCAGGGTCAAAGTAGTTGAGCATTGATATTTCCCTGACGCTCCTGACAACATTTTTTCGGCTGAACATGTCTCCCGGAACAGTGCGCAGTTCGCGGCGGATGACATGATCCTTGGTTTTCGTGTTTCCCTTGATATTGATTTTTCCAAGCCTGAACTGCTCTCCTTCACGGAGTGCAATGTCAAGATCAACCGAATCCGGCGGAACAACCTTTTCCTGCACGGAGGTGCGGAAGGAGAGGTAGCCTCGGTCAAGGTAAAGCGATGCCACGTCGCGGTTGTCTTTGGAAAAGTTCAGCTTTTCCTGAATTTTTTTTCCGTTGTAACGATCGCCTTTTTTTATGCTGAAAACATTGTTCAGGATCTCGGTTGTTGCAAAATCCTTGGTGTTGCCGCTCCAGGTGATGTTTCTGAAAAAATAAACCGGTCCCTCTTCGAGATAAATGTCAATGTTCAGTCCTTTCCTGTCTTTTGTGTACGAAATGGAGTCTCTGACAATTGTTATATCACGGTAGCCGTTTTCCTTGTAAAAATCAATGAGCAGCTTTTTGTCTTCGTTGTACTTTTCGGTATCGAGTTTGGGCCGCCCGAAAATTGTTTTCCACCATGCGTTCTGGCTGGTTTCCTTGAAGACTCCCCGGAGTTTTCCGTCTTTGAACGCACTATTCCCGTGGAACCGGATTTTTTCGATGATGACTTTTGATTTTTCGTCAATCGAGAAAAATACTGCAACCCTGTTGTTCTGAAGCTGCTTCAGCGTATACTTGACATCGGCCCGAAGGTAACCTTTTTCCTTGTAGGCGTTTTTTATTTTGCTCAATGCGGTCAGGAGGCTTTGTTTATCGACATGTCTGCCCGGGTACAGAGCTGCTATATTGTCAAGCTCCTTGTCTTTCAGCTTGTCGTTGCCTTCAAAGACAACCCGGTCAAGCAGGGGGCGTTCAGCGACGATAAACCGAAGATCGATCATCCTGCCCGACAGGGTCTGATCAGCCTGGATATCGCTGAACTTTTTCTGTTTCCAGAGATAGTCGATGGCTCGAGGGATCTCAGGCCCCGGTATGGATATGACGTCCCCTTTCTTGAGGGGGAGGCTTTTGAGGAGTTCATTCTCGCTGATAGTCTGCAGGCCGTTGAACGATATGTCGGATACGGTGTAACGATTTGCTTTTTTCTCTGAAGGGGCGGTTTCTGCTGAAACAGAGTATGGATTGATCGTTATTGCGAACAGAAGTAGTAAGCTTGTGTAAAAACTGCGCCGAAATAAGTGTAATTGTTTCATGAAAGTGCACATCGTTGTTATAATCAGTCTTGTAAAGCTTTTTTGTCTTTTAGTTGTTCACTCGTCAGACCGAAACGGCGTTCTCGTTTCTGGAAATCCCTTATGGCATCGTACAACTGGCTTCGACGGAAATCGGGCCAGTAGATGTTGGTGAAATATATTTCCGAATAAGCACTTTGCCATAAAAGAAAGTTGCTGATACGAAATTCACCGCTTGTTCGTATGAGCAGTTCAGGCTCCGGCATACCTCTGGTTGAAAGAGACGCATCTACAAGGCGTTCGTCAATCTCGTCAGGGGAGATTTCTCCTGCCGCTATTTCTCGACTGATTGCCTTGCACGCCTGTAAGATATCCCATTTTCCACTATAACTCAACGCAATACATAGCGTAAGCCCTGTATTGTTTTTTGTGAGTTCTACAGTTTCGTTAAGTGTTTCCCTGACTTTTTTTGGTAACTGTGAAATATTGCCGATAACATGAAGCCGTACATTGTTACGATAAAGTGTCCTTGTCTCTTTCTGCAGTACTTTTATCAGGAGCTGCATGAGCGAGGAAATCTCTTTTTCAGGCCGTTTCCAGTTCTCCGTTGAAAAGGTAAACAGGGTAAGGTAGCGTATGTCCAGTTGAGCACAGGCTTCAACCACGTCTCTCACTGCATCGACGCCCGCAATGTGTCCCTCGATGCGGGTTTTACCTTTTTGTCTTGCCCATCTGCCGTTACCATCCATAATGATTGCAATATGTCCGGGAAGGTCACCGGTGGCTTTAAGAGTATGACGGATGTGTTCGTCTTGGGGATCACTTGCAGACTTGAACCAGCGGGATGTAAATGCAGCAGAAAAATCCATAGTTGACATTCGAGACATTAAACGTCCGTTCCACCATTGTTCCTTGCCTTTGCAGTCGGAAAACAAAGCCGCACTTTTCAGCGGGTATCAGAATACATGAAATTGAATTATATGCAGTTATTTATTATTATACAAGCCAAACATTTCCGCCGAGGTGCGCATAGCGTCATCGTTTGGGTATATCCGGTCACAACAATTCATTGAAATCAGAGTAGTGCATTTCTCCTCATATCAGAACCTGCGCAAAAGTCTTCTTGATCGTGAAATCAGCTGCGAGGCTGCAGTGCTTGAGTACCTGGAGCGAATCCGGGAAAACCAGCACCGGAATGTTTATATAACGGTTTTTAACGATGGTGCTCTGGAACGGGCAAGGGAGCTTGACAGGAAGCTTGAAGCAGGCTTGCCGCCGGGCAGGCTTTTTGGGCTGCCTATGGCTATAAAGGATAACTTGTCTGTCAAGGGCTCTCCGCTTACCTGTGCTTCAGGGATTCTGTCCAATTATACGGCTGTTTACAATGCCACTGCCGTAGAGAGGCTTCTTGCCGAGGATGCGGTTTTTCTTGGCAAAGTCAACATGGACGAGTTTGCCATGGGGAGCTCCAACGAGAATTCGGCTTTCGGGCCGGTTCCCAACCCGTATGACGAATCAAGGGTTCCGGGAGGCAGTTCGGGCGGTTCCGCCGCCGCTGTTGCCGGAGACCTTGCTATGGTTGCTCTTGGCTCCGATACCGGCGGTTCCGTCAGACAGCCTGCGGGTTTTTGCAATGTGGTCGGTTTGAAGCCTACGTATGGCAGAATCTCCCGATATGGCCTGGTTGCATTTGGCTCTTCGTTTGATCAGATAGGTGTGCTCTCGAAAAATTGCGACGATGCCGCACTTGTACTGAATGTAATCGCGGGAAAAGACGAGGCTGATACGACGTCGTCTCACCACGCTGTTCCCGATTATGCCCGGGAGATGGATACTGTATCGATAAACGGCTTGAAAATCGGCATTCCTAAAGAATATTTCCCGGAAAGCCTTGATCAGGGAGTTGCCTCGGTGGTCAGGAACCGCCTTGACGAATTGCAGGAAGCCGGTGCCGAGCTGGTGACAATTACACTGCCTGAAAGTGATTACGCGATTGCCGCGTACTATATTCTCACAACCGCTGAAGCTTCTTCCAATCTGGCCCGTTTCGATGGAGCGAGATATGGTTATCGTTCGGCGGACGCCGAGGATCTTGGGCACATGTATGTGAACTCGAGAACCGAAGGGTTCGGCAGCGAAGTAAAGCGCAGAATCATGCTTGGTACCTATGTGCTTTCCGCTGGCTATTACGATACCTATTACAAAAAAGCCCAGCAGGTCAGAAGGGTTTTTCTGAACAGATACCAGGAGGCGTTGAGCAAGGTGGACATTATTGCCGGTCCGACGTCTCCGTTTCCTCCTTTCGGAATAGGCGATAAAATGGACGATCCGCTGGAGATGTACCTTGCCGATGTGTTTACGGTGCCGGCAAGCATTGCAGGGATGCCGGCGATCAGCGTACCGGTAGGTTTTGATGGCTCCGGGCTTCCGGTAGGTCTTCAGCTTATTGGTGATTTCTTTGATGAAGGGAAGCTGCTCGGAGTGGCGAGAAAAATTCAAAAAATGCAAAAGGGATAACAGGTTTCAACAAATCAACAATCTTTTATATACCAACTCAGAAAAGAAAATAGTATGAGCGTATTAGTCAATAAGGATACCCGGCTTGTTGTTCAGGGTATTACAGGCGGGGAAGGAACCTTTCACACATCACAGATTCTTGAATACGGGACGAATGTTGTTGCCGGCGTGACCCCCGGCAAGGGCGGGCTGGAGTACAGGGGGAATGACCGCGACACATTCTTGCGTCCTGTGCCGGTGTACAATACCGTAAAGGATGCTGTCGAAATTGCCGGTGCAAACGCATCGGTTATTTTTGTCCCCGCTCCATTTGCTGCGGATGCAATCATGGAAGCAGCCGATGCAGGTTTGAAGGTAATCATCTGTATTACCGAAGGAATTCCGGTTAACGACATGATGAAGGCCTATAACTATGTTCAGGAAAAAGATGCCGTGCTTGTCGGTCCCAACTGTCCCGGAGTGATAACTCCTGATGAAGCCAAAGTTGGTATCATGCCAGGCTTCATCCATAAAAAAGGGTCAATAGGTGTTGTTTCCCGGAGCGGAACACTGACTTACGAAGCCGTGCATCAACTGACGAGAGTTGGCCTGGGACAGTCGACATGCATCGGTATCGGCGGTGATCCTATCATCGGCACCCGTTTTATCGATGCAATAAAGCTGTTTGCCAAAGATGACGAGACGGAGGGCCTTATCATGATCGGAGAAATTGGCGGCAGCGCTGAAGAGGAAGCTGCGGAATATATTAAAAAGCACTTTAAAAAACCGGTTGTCGGCTTTATCGCAGGGCGTACTGCGCCGCCCGGACGGAGAATGGGGCACGCAGGCGCAATTGTATCGGGTGGCAAAGGTACTGCGGAAGACAAAATCACGGCAATGGAGAAGGCCGGTATTCATGTTGTCGAGAACCCTGCTGATATCGGTGATGCGATGCTCGAAGCATTGGGGAAAGCCTGATTGCAGTGGCGGGTAACCCCAGTGACAAGTGACAAGAAGTTTTAGAGGCTGTCCCGGGTTTGCTCTGAGAGAATGATAGAGGTCCTATAGGCCCCATAAGGCCTATGGGACTTATTTTTTTAGGAGCAAAGTTCTCCTGTCGACTGCCTGACTGTAGGCTGATTCATTGCTCGTTACCTGTCACTCGTCACTACTCACAGTCCCAGGGTAATCAGGTCGTGAATATGAATCAGGCCGACAGGGCGGTTTTCTTTGTCACAGACGAGCAACTGGGTTATCCTGTGGGTTTCAAGAATCCTGAGGCATTTTTCCGCCAAGGTATCAGCAGAGACTGTTTTTGGATCTTTCGTCATGACATCCTGTGCCTGTAACGAAAGAAAGTCTCTTTTGCTGTGAATGAGCCTGCGAAGATCGCCATCGGTAAATATCCCTGAAAGCTTTCCTGCATCATCGACGACGCCGCTGACTCCAAAACGTTTTGATGTCATTTCAAGAATAAGGTCTGTGAGGCGGGCTGTTTCAAAAACAAGAGGCAGGGCATCCGACCTGACCATAATGTCGGAAACCTTCATGGTAAGCCGTTTGCCGAGAGAGCCTTTGGGGTGGGTTATGGCAAAGTCCCGGTGTGTGAATTGCTTTTCCTGCATCAGGCATATTGCCAGTGCATCACCCATAGCGAGCATAGTGGTGGTCGATGTCGTCGGAGCAAGGTCGAAAGGGCAGGCTTCCTGCTCTACACTCACATCAAGAACGATATCGGCTTTCTCTGCAAGATATGATCGTTTATTGCCGGTGAACGCGACAATTGAAACACCGATTTTTCTCAGCGCGGGAAGGATGAAGTTGAGTTCTTCGGTCATGCCGCTTTTCGAGAGGCACAGGACGACATCGTCTTTCGAAACAACGCCCAGATCACCGTGCGCAGCTTCAGCAGGATGCATGAAAAGTGCTGTAGTGCCCGTCGACGCAAGTGTTGCGGCTATTTTCTGACCGATTATGCCTGATTTTCCCATGCCGGAAATAATGACTTTACCCCTGCATTGGCTGAGAAGCTCTATGGCGGAATAAAAATTCCGGTCAAGCAGTTCGGCAATACGGGAAAGCGAAGCGGCTTCCCTGAGTATAATGTTTCTTCCTGTATTCAGCACTGCTTGCCTGTCCTGAGATAATGCCATGTGTCCGTGTCTGTGTTATGTGAAATATTTAAAAAAACTACTAAATATTAATATTTTGTTGCAATCAGAGGGCTGTTACGGATTTTGCGTTTTTTTCAAGAAAACATCAGGACTATGAGCTGGCTTATCATCATGGCTTTTGCCCTGCCGATTTTTTTCGGTCTCCTTTTTGTCATGTCGAAGTTTGTCAAGTATATGCAGGAAGAGCAGAATATGGAAATAGAATCAATCAGGGATACGTTGGTTGACGAGCAAAATCCTGTCGGTTTATCAGGAGCGGAGCTGGAAAAATTGAAGCAGCAGCAGGCCGAAGCGCAGAAACACCTCAAGGAGGTTATCTCCAAAATTCCCGTTGAAGAAAAGGACGGCCGTTTCCGTCCGGCTTTCGATAAAATGAAAAAACTTCAGGATGAGGAGTCAGGAGAATCATCCGGTGACGGTAAGAAAGCTGATCAGGATTAGCTATCGGCATTTCAACAAGGCTGAAGTTGTATGCTTGACAAGCTGAGACTTCTGGCAAAGGATACCGTTATCTATGGCGCAAGCACTATTCTGGCTCGGGGCCTCAACTATGTGCTGGTTCCTCTTTACGCGAACCTTCTCACCACCTTTGAAAACGGGGTTCACGCACTTATTTATGCGAACATAGCCCTCGCGAACGTATTGTTCGCCTATGGTATGGAGACCTCCTACCTGAAAGTCGCGTCGGACAACGCTCGTTCGGGAAGTGACAGCTCACGGTGTTTTTCAACAGCAATTATCGCACTTTTTCTTACTTCTACACTCTTTACAGTGTGCATAGTGCTTTTTGCTCCAGGGATTGCAGAGTTGATAGGATTGTCGGACAACCAGAAAGATTTTATCAGATATGCTGCTGTAATCCTCTGGTTTGATGCAATGCTGGTGGTACCGTTTGCCGATCTCCGCCTGAAACGAAAAGCAGTACGGTTCGCGCTTGCAAGGGTTCTCGGGGTTGTCGCCGTTGTGATCAGTGCTGTTATTTTAATAGTACAGTATAAAACCGGTTTACACGGCGCTTTTCTTGCGAATATTGTGGGTTCCCTTGTCAGTCTGCTTTTTGTTATGCCTGTTTTCAGGCAGTTCAAGCACTTTTTTTCTCCTGCAGTGTTGCGCGAGATGCTGCGAATCGGGTTGCCCTACGTGCCGACCGGGATTGCCGGGCTGCTGATTCACCTGATCGACCGCAATGTTCTTATAAGAATGCGGCTGGAGGACATTGAGAGAATTTACGGAACAGGGTATGTACAGTCTGATATTGTAGGGATTTATGGCCGCGTCGCGGCGTTCGGTATTCTTTTGCAACTGTTTATCCAGGTATTCAGGTTCGCGTGGCAACCGTTTTTCCTGCAGCATGCCAACGATCCCGAGGCGAAGAAACTCTTTCGCCATGTGTTGAGTATTTCAACCGTTTTTGCCATGGTTATCGCACTGGCCGCAACCTTTTATGTCCCCGATCTTATACGGTATCACTACTTTGATCAGCTGTATATTTTGCCGCCTGTTTACTGGATAGGTTTGTCCATTCTTCCGTGGATATTTTTCAGTTATATTTTCGACATGATCTCAACCAATCTTACGGCGGGTATTCTCATTACCGGCAGCACCAGGTATTTGCCTCTTGTTACCTTTGCCGGTGCCGGTGTGACAACAGCGGTTTGTCTTTTGCTTGTTCCTGTCATGGGAATGGAGGGCGCTGCGATTTCGATTCTTGCCGGTACTATTGTGATGAGCATCTGTATGGGGCATTTCTCGCTGAAAGTTTATCCAAACAGGTATGAGTGGCTGAAACTGTTTCTGTTGTTTGTGACAAGTGTTGTGTTCAGCCGTCTGCCGGTTTTGGCCGGAAAGCAGGATATATGGTTTGAGACTGTCCTGACCGTATGTTATCTCGGAGTCATTGTAGTTGTGTTCAGGAACGAAGTGGAATATATTTTCAGGCAGCTGCATTCAAAGCTGATACGTAGTGACAAGCAGTGAACCAGTTGGCAGTCGTCAATAAACAGTTGGCAATTGAAGCGCGGAATAAATAGAGGTGACCTGAAAACATTGTAGGTTAGAGACTCTGCACATCAGCACAGGGTCTCGTTGTGGATTATCTTTGCTGGATGCCGAGGACTGCAAGCTGCATATTGATTCTTTCATTGCCGGTTTTTCCCCTGACCTCTTCCCTTGCCGGGGTTTGGAGATGCGTCTATGCCCAGCAGCTCGTATATCTTCTGTGCGGAGGTATTGTTTTCATTACCGATGTTTTCCAGCGTCTGGTCCAGCGATTGGACTGTTATGCCTTCCGTTTCAAGCTTTTCGCGCAGCGTTTCGGGTTTTTTCCCGCCGGCAAACTTTGCGGAGATTTCTCTCAGGGTCATTCTTTCGGTGTGTGGGGCGGGAGGCCGACTTTGCGGCTCCTCCCATGATTCCGAAAGATATGCGCCGAAATCAATCACTGTCGAGAAAGGCTGAAGCTTCAGGTATGTGCCGATCCCGAAAAGCAGTGCAAAAAGAAGGATGCTGAAAATCTCGAAAGGTTTACCGAGTCCCGCATGAGCTTTTGCGGCAATGTAGGACCAAAAAGCTTTCCAGTTGATGGAAAAGAGGTGGAATATTGAAAGTACCACGAAGGCAAGAGAAAAAATGGTATGCTGGTTTTGCCAATCTTGCTTGCTGAGCCCGAGGATCTGCCAGTTTGTCCAGTTCGCAACTCTACCGGGAGGAGCAAGGTAGAGTATAATGCCGGAAACAAGCAGCATCAGGAGCGCCAGGAAAAGGCCGAGGCTTATAAAAGCCCTCCAACTGAATGTTTTTTTTACCGCAACGATTTCGATTTCTCCGGTTTATTCTCTTGCTGTTCGGTTGTATCTGGCTGAAGAGGAGTAAACCGTATTCGCTTGAGAAACAGTCTTCGTTTCAGCTTATACGGTTTTGCCGTTACTCTTTCAAGTACCTGCTGCAGGGAGTCTCTTTGTTCAGGAGTGCAGACTTTTGAGAGGTTGTTGAAGTGCCATGCAAGCCTGTGCTCTACAATTGCCTGTTGTCTACCGATGCGTCCGGCAAGAGTTCTGATTACCAGGGTGTCCGGCTCGGTTTTAATCGCTTCCTGTATGAGCTGCCGTTTCAGGCCCGAGATTGCAACGAGTGCGGGGAGAGAACCCTGAAAATGTTGGCGCCTGAGCGAATTGAACTGCTTGCTCTGTTCATCGGTAAGATTCAGCTTCTTTTCGAAAAATGATTGTTTGTTTTTGTATTTGCTTGTGCCTGCCGCCTTTTCATGTTTCTGTTGTGTGTGAGCGTTTTGCCACCAGAGTGTGCCGAGCAGGGCAAGATTTAAAACAACCAGTATTGCAAGTACAATTGAGATAAAACGTCTGGATGAAAGAATATCCATTCAAGTGTAATTTGGTTCAAGCTTGGAAATGTACCCTGCCGGGGCGGCCTCGTATTTTTCGCATGCTATCCTTCAACGACGTAACATCATTTCTCCTTGAGCCTTCGCGTAGCGATCAGGAACATAGTTGAAGAGTTCGTCTGTGAGTGACAGCCAGGCAAACGGCCGTCGCGGCTGCAACAATGTTCCTGGACATCTGTCTCCGCTCCGGTTAGTCATTTGTATCCTCTGCACTGTCATTTTCCAGGTAATAGGAAAGGGCGGGGCTGCTGTATTCGTCAGTCAGGCTCTCAAGTATGTCGTGCTTGCTGAACATCTGTTCATTGCCGTTTGAGAGCATGAGAACCAGCGCAGAACCGATATTGACAATGAGCAGGAACGCCATCAGAGCGAGTTTCAACCCGCTTGTTGCCGAGTTAACCGCCTTGGCCGGTTCATGTGCAATTCTTTCCAGAAGATGCGCCCGGAAAAGATATGATGTCTCCACCTCAGGCAGGTTGTCCAGAATATTTATGGTTTTCCGGACTTCGGCTGCTATGTGATCGTTTGTATCCATCGTCATAGTCTGTTCCTGTTATTTTGACGTTTCTGAGCTGAAAACCTTGCACGACAAAGGGAAAAAAGTGAAAGTCCCCTGTTCAAGAGGCTGTTGAGCATCCCGAAAAAGTCGGAGCGGGAAAGAGCGAAATGTCATTGTGTTCTGTAGTGTTTTTCCAGTTTTTTCTGAAGGTTTTTTTTTGCTCTGTGAACAAGAGATTCAACCGCCGATACCGTTGTCTGCATGACATCGGCGATTTCCTGATTGGAGTAGCCATCATATTTGCTGAGAAGAAAGGCGGTCTTCTGATTGTCGGGCAGTGAGTCCAGTGCGCTTTGCAGAACCTCTGTCCTCTCGCTTCCCGAGAGCACTTCCGCTGGAGTCTCTATGGATGAGGGAAGCGCAAGCTCTTCGGCGGGATCATTGAACCCCATTACCCGTTTCAGTGAAGAAAACCTTTTTTTTCGCTTTTTCTTTCGAAGATGGTCAAGTGATTTTGTTACGGCAATCCTGTATAACCAGGTTGAAAGCTTTGACTCCTGTCTGAAGCTGTCAAGCGAACGATATGCTTCAAGAAATACTTCCTGCGCAATATCTTCAGCATCTTCCCGGTTCAGTACAAAACGGTAGCAGGTATTGAGCACCATATCCTGATGCTCGGCGACGATAGTACTGAAATCATCTTCCTGTATTGAATGCCCGCTTTGCTCCAATATATGTTCTTTTATGTGTAAGGATGTCGTGTTATTTTCACAGGCTGCATGCACGATTATAACAACAGTCATTCAGTGTGTACTGAAATACGCAGGCGCGGCTTACTTGCTTTTACGTAAAAACATCCGAGATTTGACGCTTTTTTTCTGATTTTCTTGCGACTGCAACTGTTTCTGCAATACGGTTATGAGTCTGCAACTATAGCTGTTTTGAGCATGACCGGCCACGTTACCCGTTTGACTGACACCGGATTTCCCCAGGCTTCGAGCAATTCGGTAAAGGTGGTCTCCAGCGGGTTATTTCCGTTTGTTTGTCTGTATATGTCCAGTGCCGACCATGTTTCAAGATACCCGTTTAACTGATGGAGCGTCCAATCTGCCGTCATCGTGAAAGCTGGAGACGGTATTTCCGGGAAAGGGAGGTGGATTTTGCTGTAACCGGACTGGATATGTGTGATCTCCTTCTCCCAGAATTGATCAAGTATAACTGTGTACAGATGCCTGATGATCCTGTCTGTTTCAGGGTCTATTACCGGAAGGTGATAGGCCCATGCAGCAATAACACCGTCTTTTTTCATGACTCGGCACACTTCACGATAAAAGGGTTCAGTGTCAAACCAGTGAACTGCCTGAGCAATGGTCACCAGATCGATGGATCTGTCCGGCAGAGATGTTTTATGTGCCGGTGATACTGCATACCGGATGTTGTTTTTCTGTATGGCATGTGTTATCTGCCCGGCGCTTGCATCGGTAGCATAGACCTGTTTGAAATGTCCTGCAAGACAGACTGCAGCCTGACCATTTCCTGTTGCGCAATCCCATGCGGCTTCCCGTTCCGGTGCAAGCGACGCCAGGTAGCTGAAAAGTGCTTCAGGATAGCGGGGGCGGTACAGGCGGTACTCCGAAGCATGATTCGAAAACCGGTCTTTGAATGCTTCCTGCATATTTCGCCTTACAATTTGGTACTACCGTCAAAAGGCGGTGGTTGTTCAAGAAACCTTGCCTTGATTTCCGGGGTCGGGATCATGCAGCTTTCTTTTTTCCCGAACCACCGGTACCTGTTTCGGGCAATGACATCATATACCTGGTCACGCAGGAACTGAGGAATGACTGAAAAAAGCTGCAGGAAACTCCAGGGAATATCCAGTTCCGATGCTATTTCAAGTGCAGCGCTGCTGCGTGTATAAGCACGGCCGTTTTTAACCAGGACTACCGTGTCCAGTGTTTCGTCATTGAGCTTATAGTGCTGCAGCAACTTGCTTCCAAGGGATGACTGTGCCGGAGTAAAAGTGAACTTTCCATCGCGGTCTCTTTCGTAAATGAAATTGACCGAAAATTCGCACAAATTGCATACACCGTCAAAAATAACAATTCTTTTCGGTAGTGTGTCAGGTGTCATGGCTGCTTGGAGTTCATTCATGCAATACCGGCTGCGTAGTTCAGTACGCTGGTGACTTTTTCAGGTGAATCAGCTTCGCAATACAGCCTCAGGACCGGCTCTGTTCCTGAAGGTCGTATCAGCAACCATCCTCCGTCAAAATGATATTTATAACCGTCAAGGTCGTTGAAGCCGGTTACACCGTATTGTGCAAGCGTTCGGAAGCTGCCTTTGGATGCCTTTGCGATAATGGTCTGTTTTTTTTCTTCGTCGACTTGAAGGTCCAGCCGATTATAATAGAAGCTGCCGTATTCGTCAAAGAGTTCCTGAACCAGATATGAAAGGGTTTTGCCTTGCTTTACCATGATCTCGAGTATCAGAAGCCCTATGAAAATGCCGTCCCTTTCCGGAAGGTATGACGTTATGCCTATTCCGCCTGATTCCTCCCCGCCGATGAGTATATCGTTTGTTGTCATGAGCTTGCTCACGTGTTTAAACCCTACCGGAAGCAGATGAAGAACCAGGTTGTGTTTTCTGCAAATCTTGTCAATGACATCGGTAAGGGCGAATGTTTTGGCAACTTCACCGGTCTTCTTTTTTTCCTCTACCAGGTATTTGAGTATAATGGCGAAAAGCTTGTGGGAGTCAATAAAGGCCCCATGTTCATCGAGCATGCCTACCCGGTCGGCATCGCCGTCGTTTATAATACTTACATCCGGTTTTGCGTTTTTACAAAAGTCGACAAAGTCATTGATGTAGCGGGGCACAGGTTCAGGGTTTATTCCTCTGAAACCCGGATTGTGAGAACAATGGTAGCAGTGTACCTGTGACGTATCCAGGATACGGGTAATGATGTTCTGCCCGGCGCCGTACATCGCATTGTGAGCGATATGTATCCGTGAATCCCTGATAGCATCGAGATCGACATGTGATTGAAGATGTTCAAGATAATAGCTTTGTATATCTGCCGCTTCGATGAGGTGTTCTTTTGGCTCGATTGTGCTGTCGGGGTTTACTGCGGCCAGATGTTTCTCGATTACCGAGACAGTTTCCGGAAGTGCCGACCCTCCATAAGAGGCTTTGATTTTGAAGCCGTTATAAACCGGGGGGTTGTGAGATGCGGTGATGACTACGCCGCCTGCAAGTTTTTTGTCCCTGCAATAGAGCGATACGGCGGGCGTGGGGATGAAACTATCTGAAAGCAAAACCCGAAGGCCCCGGGAAGAAAGTACCCGGGAAGCATAGTGAGCAAAATCAGGAGACAGGAAGCGTGTATCGTATCCGACACAGACGCCATTTGCTTTATTTGGGTGATTGATAAAATAATCGGCAGCTGCCAACGTGGCAAGTTTCAGGTTGTCGAAAGTATAGTCTTTCGCTATGATCGCTCTCCAGCCGTCCGTGCCGAATTTAACTTGCATTCTCCGGGTAATTTGATATAATTGGAGGAACTTATTTAAAAACATGCGATTACCGAGGCTTTTCCGCCTTTAGGTCAAAGATACAGTTTGCTGGTTGATGTTCCAATTGGGGTGATGTATGCGAGAGAAGAAACTTTTTGTTCTGGCCGGAGAGGTTTCAGGAGATCTCCATGCTTCGGAAGTCATTGCGGCTGTGCATGCGCGATGCCCTGCGATCAAGGTTTTCGGTACAGGCGGTCGAAAGCTGAGGGAACTTGGTGTTGATCTGCTCTATGATGTTGAGGATCTCGGCGTCATGGGCTTTGTTGAGGTGGTCAAGCAGGGTTTTTTTTTCCGGAAAGTGATTCGCGCATTGAAACAGGCAGTTGTACGCGAAAGGCCTGATGCGGCATTGCTTGTGGATTACCCGGGAATGAACCTTGTCATGGCCCGGTATCTCCATCGTCTCGGTATTCCTGTGATCTATTATATTTCCCCGAAAGTCTGGGCATGGAAGGAGAGCCGTATCGGGAAGATCAGAAAATATGTTGATCACCTGATGGTGATCTTTGATTTTGAGGTGGGCTTTTACAAAAAACATGATATAAACGCACAGTTCGCCGGTAATCCGGTGGTTGAAGAAATCGGCAGGCTCGAGCTCCGCCCGAAAAGGGACTTTCTCCATGAGCATGGAATACTGGCGGAACGAAAGATTATCGGTTTGCTCCCTGGCAGCAGAGGGCAGGAGATATCCCTGATTTTTCCTGAAATGCTTCGGGCGGCAGGAATGCTTCGGAAAAAATATGATGCAGCTTTTCTGCTCGGCAGAGCCCCGCATGTCAATCACCGCTTATATGATGCATGGGCTGAAAGTACAGGAGTTCCGCTTGTAGATTGTTCGGCATATGATGTGATGAACTATAGTGATCTTGTGCTCGTGACATCGGGGACGGCTACGCTTGAGGCGCTCTGCTTCGGGGTTCCTATGGTTGTGTTGTATAAAACAGGCCGGTTGAACTATGCTATAGGCAAGCGCTTTGTTCGCCTGCACAGTATCTCGCTTGCCAATCTTGTCACAAAAGGTCTGTATGCCAGGGAGCGGACAGTGCCCGAACTGCTCCAGCATGAAGTGACCCCCGAAAATATTTTCAGGGAAGCATCACGACTGCTGGATGACGCAAGGGGGGCCGGGAATATGCGCCGGGAACTGCTTGCCGCGGGAGAAAAGCTGGGTTCGGTATCGCCGTCAGGAACGGTTGCTTCTGTTATCTGCAACTATCTGCGGCTACCACTTATTGTTTAAACAAACCCATTATGGAACAGTTTGTCACACTTCTTGTTGAAAACCCTCTCTATCTTGTCATAGCGGTTATCGTATCGATCGCCGTGCTGCTGCTGTTTTTGAAAAAAATCCTGAAACTGCTTGCTGTGGTTGCGGCTGTCTCTATTCTTTATGTTGCCTACCTGTATTGGTCGGGCGAAAATATCCCTGAAACGGTTAAAAGCGTCCAACAGGCGGTTGATGAATCGCTCAGGAAAGGGGCGGACTTTTTAAGAAATTTTGGTGATACTGATTGATTTTTCCCTTTTGAAAAACAAACGTTATCCTAAAAAAATAAGGATTTATATTTTTATTGTTTTATTTTTTTAGGTTATTCATTATGTTTTTCCGGGAATAATGAATTTCAATGTTGCCATTATGAAAAAGGAAAGCAGGTGCTTTTTTTTACCGTTTTTGCTCGTTACGTTTCTTGTGGTCTCCTGCCGGGGAGCAGGCGAGCAGCCTCGGCGGTCCACGGATGAACCAGCAACCCTGTATATCGCTGCAGCGGCAAATCTGAGTTACGTGATGCCTCGGCTTGTCGAGGCGTTCAGGGAAGAGGTCAGTGAGTATGGGATGTCGGATATCAGGCTCACCAGGGCTTCGAGTGGCAGTCTTACGGCGCAGATTCGCAACAGTGCTCCATTCGATCTTTTTCTGGCTGCAAATACGCTCTACCCTCAGTTGCTTTACAACGAATCGCTGACCGTCGGGCCTCCCTTAATCTATGCCCGGGGGGTTCCGATAATGGTTTACCAAAACGGGGTCGACGGGCAGAAGGGGGTTGAGTGTCTGACGGATGCATCGGTTGAAAAAATTGCAATTGCACAGCCTGAACTCGCTCCCTACGGTGAAGCTGCGGTCGAAATCCTTTCCCGTGCCGGTGTTTTACAGCAGGTTGAAAGCAAATTTGTTTACGGAACCTCTGTAACCCAGACATTTCAGCATGTTATTACAGCGGCAGATGCCGGTTTCATTGCAGCATCTCTTTTGTACGGTGATGGTGGCAGGGAACTGGAAAAAGCCGGATTGGAATGGATCGGGTTTCCACCGGAGGCATATAATCCGGCCGTGCTCCGCCAGGCAATGGTGCTCCTGGATTCTTCCAATAGCGCAGCAGCAGCTTTTTTCAGGTTTATGCAGGGGGAAAGGGCCGGGGAAATCCTGGAAAAAAACGGATACCGGGTTGAATGAACAGGATACAGGCTGTGGTTACGGGAATAGATTCAAGCGGAAATCTTCACAGGGTATCCCTTGCCGCGGGTGACGAGGTGTTTACGGCGATAACCCTTGAACTTGGCAAGGACTATACTGTCGGTGCGTCAGTGGAAATACATTTTAAATCAGCTCATGTTGCACTTGCAAAAAACGTGGCAGGCGAAGTGAGCATAGCAAACCGGGTGAAAGCAACCGTGCTTGAACTGCAAAGGGGAAAATTGCTTACCGACATTCTGCTTGGCAGCAATGTCGGGAGTTTTTATGCACTGACCACAACGGAGGCGGTTGCAAGGATGGATATCAGTCCCGGAGATACCGTTACTGCGCTCATGAAGGCAAGCGACCTTTATCTTTCAAAAGCTGAAGAGCAATGAACCATTTTGATACAGAGCCTTTCCTGCTCTCTTTCAGGCTTGCGGCAATAACCACGATACTGCTTTTTTTGTTTTCGGTTCCACTTGCCTGGAAGCTGTCGCAGACAAGATCCCGGTCAAAGCCGTTTGTGGAGGCGCTTATAAGCTTGCCGATTGTATTGCCTCCGACAGTTCTTGGTTTTTATCTGCTGGTTGCTCTCTCTGACCGGTCCCCCGTGGGGATGTTTTTGAAAGGGATGTTCAACATGGATCTTGTTTTTACGTTCGAGGGGGTTCTTATCGCTTCCTGTATTTACTCTTTTCCTTTTATGCTGCAGCCTCTTCAGTCCGGAATGGAACAGATACCGGCAAAACTTCTGGAAGCTTCATACGTTCTGGGGAAGTCGAAGCTTGAAACGCTTCTGCATGTAATATTGCCAGGTATCAAGCCTTCAATTCTCACCGGGGTTATCATTACATTTGCCCACACGGTAGGAGAGTTTGGGGTTGTGCTGATGGTCGGCGGCAGTATTCAGGGTGAAACAAGGGTCGCTTCGATAGCGATTTACGAACTGGTGGAACTGCTGGATTATGGAACGGCTCATATTTACTCCCTGATACTTATTGCGTTCAGTTTTGTGGTGCTGATGGTTGTCTATGTCCTCAATCATCGTCACAGGGCACCGGGTGGGTGATTATGGTTTTTGCATCGTTGAAAAAAAAACTCGTCGGCACGGAAGGAGACTTTTTTCTTCAAACGGACGTGGAAATTGCTTCCGGCGGTATTACCGCTGTTGCCGGGCCTTCGGGTAGCGGGAAAACTACGTTTTTACGGATACTCTCTGGGCTGACCTCTCCTGACGAGGGTCTGCTCGAAGTGGAAGGTGATATATGGTTCCGTGCAACAGCAGGTGAAAAACCAGAGCTCGATCTCAAGCCTCAGCAGCGCAGGGTAGGGGTTGTCTTTCAAGGGTATGCACTGTTTCCGAATATGTCCGTTCTGGGGAATCTGCTCTATGCATCCCGGGATATGGATATGGCTGAGAAGCTTCTTGACATGGTGGGCTTGCAGCAGCTGAAGCATGTCAAACCATCAAATCTGTCAGGTGGGCAGAAACAGCGGGTTGCTCTGGCGCGTGCCCTCATGCAGCGGCCGCGGCTTCTTCTGCTTGACGAGCCCCTTTCAGCGCTTGATGAAAGTATGAAGGCAATGCTGCAGGATGAGTTGCTGAAAATAAACCGCGAGTTTGGTGTAACCATACTTATCGTTACGCATGATTCAAGTGAGATGTACAAGCTTTGTGACCGCGTCCTTCTGTTTGAAAAGGGTCGAATCGTTGCCGATACGTCGCCCCGCAAGCTTTTTGTCGAAAGAGCGACAACCCAGAAATTTGCGTTCAAGGGTGAAATTCTTGAGATAAAAGCTGTTGATGCGGTCTATGTAGCAGTTGTCGCCATAGGCAACAACCTTGTAGAGGTGGTTATCGATTCGGATGAGAAAGAAAACCTGAGAGCAGGGGATGTCGTTGTGGTGGGCACGAAAGCGTTCAATCCCACAGTGAGAAAGTTTGCCGCAAAGGATTTTGATTTTTCAAAACTATAGCTCTAAAGGCTCCAGAGTGACCGGTGAGAAAGGAAGGTAAACCGGCTGGCTTTTTTTACCCGCTCAATGCTCCGGTAGGACAGCGTTCAATCAGAAGTTTCATTGTCCTGCTGCCGTTCTTTCCGGCCTCTTCGAGCGTCCGGACGCAAATACCGCAGTCAACGCATTTTGTCCTTTCAAACCGTATTTCTTCACTCCGGTCAATCAGGAACCCGTCGTCAGGGCTTTTGCTGTGCTTCTGGATCACGGCATACGCTGAAGCGAGTTCGCGCAACCTGCAATCACTTCCGCTTACACAACTGCAGCGCATACATCGCAGTGCTTCCTCTCTTGCACTTTGAACCCTCAGTCCGGCTGAAACCTCGCCGAAACCTGAAACCCGCCGGTTCAGGGGCAGTTCGTCAGTCTTTGCTCTGGGTGCGGGAGTCGCCCGCCGGTAAAATGCTTCAGGTGCCTTGTCTCTGGCGCCGTAACTTGAATTGAAAGCACCGGCAGATGCGGCAACCGGTTTTTCTCTGAGATACAGGTTCATTACCTGTGCAGCTTTTTTGCCATGATTGACCGCATTAATGGCCGTATCGGCACCGGTTACACAATCTCCGCCGGCGAATACCCAGGGGATGGCCGTTTGAAACGTTTCAGGGTCGGCACCCACAGTGCCGTTGTCGGCCGGGGCAATACCCAGATTTGCATGAACGGAGCTGTCAACATGCTGCCCTATGGCAGAAACAACCAGATCTGCAGAGATCGAAAATTCCGAACTGTCAATTGGGACAGGGCGCCGCCTTCCGCTTTCATCGGGTTTGCCCAGTTCCATTTTCTGCGCTGTAATCTGAAAACTGCCCCCGACTTGTCTGATCGAGACCGGAGCTGTGAGAAAATCGATTACAATTCCTTCGTGCAGGGCTTCCTGTATTTCTGCACGATTTGCCGGCATCTCATCAATTGTCCTGCGATAGAGAATGCGGACAGAGGCAGCTCCCAGCCGAAGCGCAGTGCGCGCAGCATCAATCGCGGTGTTCCCGCCGCCTACTATAAGTACACGATTACCCGGCTGGACATTTTTGCCGGATGAGATCTGTTTCAGAAAATCGATACCGGAAACCACACAGCCACTATCCTTATCCTGTATTTCCAGGTGATCGGCTTTCTGGGCGCCGAAAGCAAGAAACAGTGCATCGAAACCTTCTTTTTTGAGGCTGTCGAGAGAAATGTCCCTGCCGAACTCCGTGTTGCAGACAAATTCCGCGCCCATGGCTTTGAGTGGTTCGAGGTCTGCTTCTATGATGTCAAGAGGCAGCCTGAAACGGGGGATGCCGTATCGCATCATTCCGCCCGGGGCTTCGTGAGAATCGTATATGGTGACACTATGCCCCTCTTTCAATAAATAATATGCTGCCGTCAGGCCTGCCGGTCCGGCTCCGATCACGGCTGTTTTTTTGCCTGTTTTTGGTTTGCACGAAGGGAGGTAACGGTTGCCCGATGTGTTATCCCTGTCAGCGACAAACCGCTTCAGGGCGCATATTGACAAAGGCTCGTCAACACCATGCCTTCTGCACTCATCTTCACAGGGAGCATGGCAGATCCTGCCGAGAATACCCGGAAGAGGAATATCTTCCTTGATGATTCGTATTGCTGCTCTGTCGTTGCCGTCGGCTATGGCCGAGACAAATGCGGGAATATCGCATCCTGCAGGACATGACACTTCACACGGTCCGCTGCAGTCCCCACAGTGACCCTCAAGGATGCGTTCGAGGTTTTTCTTGCGAATTTCGTAAAGCTCGGAGTTGTCGGTTTCAATAGCTATTCCATCGGTTATGCTGGTGCTGCATGCAGGAACAAAACGGTGTTTTCCCTTGATTTCAACAATACACATCCAGCAGGAACCGGGTGAGTGCAGCGAGTCATGGAAACAGAGGGTGGGAATAGCTGCGCCATTGCATCTTGCTGCTTCCAGAATGGATATTCCCGCTTCGGCAGTAGCCTCTTTTCCGTTGAGAGTGAAAGTGACAGTGCTCATAATGATGAAGTGAAAAGCTTGTGAACGTTCAACTCGACCGACAGTCAGGAGGCATATGTTTTTTCAATGTGCCGCGCGACTTTTTCCAGCAGCCACATAGGTGTTGATGTTGCTCCGCATACGCCCACACTGCCGACCGGACTGCCGTTTTCATAAAACCACTCGTCCCTGAGGTCGGCTTCATTCACTATAAAGTAGCTGCGGGGATTGGACTGTTTGCAGATGTTGAAAAGAACCTGACCATTGGAACTCTTTTTACCGGCAACGAAGATTATTACGTCGTTTGCGGCAGCAAAATCATGCAGCTTGCTGTTTCTGCTTGAAACCTGGCGGCAGATGGTATCTTTATAGACAAAACGGGGCAATGGGCGAACGCCGGTCATTTCGGCTGTAAGGTCGATATCCCGGATATCTTTCCATGAGGCAGCTTCATTGCGGTAATCAGCGTCAACTTTTTCGGAAAAAAGGTGCTCAAGATTTTCTTTCAGGGTATGAAAGCCGGGTACATCCATTGTGGTCTGTGAGATCAGGGCGGTTCGGCGTGTAAAATCAATGGGTTCTGTTTCTTCGTGAGCCGAAAGGTCTGCGTGCTTAATGATGATCGCCTGATTGTCACACTGTCCGTTAATGCCGATTACTTCCGGATGAGCTTTTTTGCCGTAAATGATTACCTGGAATCCCAACTCATGCAACAGCCTTGCCGTGCGCTGAAGTTTTGAGACTACAGGGCAGGTAGAGTCGGTAATCGATAACTCGTTTATTTCTGCTGTCCTGTATGTTGATGGCGGCTCCCCATGTGCACGAACCAGCACCGGGGCATGAGTGAGCCTGCTGTATTCCTCGTTGCCTATGGTGATCAAACCCAGGTTTTCAAGGCGTTTTACTTCGACTTCGTTATGGACAATGTCTCCCAGACAATACAGTTTGCCGTCCAGTTCCTTGAGTTTTTCTTCCGCAAGGTGTATGGTGCCCTGAACTCCTATGCAGAATCCTGACGATGTTCTGTCCAGATGTACTTTCACGGTAGAGTCTGACTGATTATTCCTGCCGGATCATTGATACATCAACGATTCCCGTGCAGGAATATAGTAAAAAAAGCCTACCCTTTGCCCGACTTCATTTTATCGTCCAGATAGTACTTGAGGTAATTGAAGGCAAGGTCTTTGCCTGACCGGAGAATGTCGATTCCTATGGAACTGACAGCGCTTTTGAGTTCAGAAGGTTCGTTTTTTGGTGGTTTGGCAGATTGAGCATTGTTATGAGACGAAGGAGAAACGATGGAACGCATCACCTTTCCGGCAAAAAATCCAAACAACAATGACGCACCGGTTGTCTGCAGCGGGTATTTTTTAACCAGTTCAGCAGGAGAGAGCTCTTCCTGAAGTTCTTTTTTGAACCGGCCTGCCCTCTCTTTGAGTTGTTTTTCACGTTCATGAATACTGTCTTCCAGTTCGTGAATTCTTGCTTCTATATTTTTCAGTGGCTCAGTTTTTTTGTCCATGAGAGGAGAGAAGAATTTTGTGGATGAGATTTTTCAGAAGATCCGGTCGTATTTTGGTGAAAACAAGGAAAGCCAGCAAGAAGAATGAGCTGACAATAAGATAGCCGAGATAGTAATGGCCGAGGAGTTCTCCGATAAGGAGGGCAATGGTTGTAATCAGATAGATGAGCCCTGCTACAAGAAAAATTGCGATTATGAGAAGTGAGGCGACAACGGCGAGCTTTTCGGTGATTTCGATCTTGATCAGTTCCGCTCTTGCTTCAATAATTGCCAGAAGATCCTCATAGCTCGATGTTACCGTGCTGTCAATCAATTTTCCTATGGTTTTCCCGCTTTGATCATCCTGTTCGGGATTCCTTTTCTCTTCCTGGGACATAAGCTTTTGGAATATTTTGGGTTCTTTTCATTGCAAGGATAGTGATAGGTAAGACGCAAGGGATCCGATGCTCCGAAAAGGCGGTCGTAACCGGTCGTTTTTTCCTCGGTTCTGCGAGACGCAGCACGTGCCGATCGACGGTTATCGCTTTCTGTGAAGCAGCAGCCCGAGAATGAACCCGGCTCCGAGAGAGTACAGCACCGAGGGGACAGGGTTCTCCTTTATGTATTCCTTGAGTTTCAGTGCCTTGTTCTGGATCTCCTCGTACTGTTCACTGTCCTTGAACTGATTGTACATCTTGGAAATATTATCACTTATTACCTCGACCTGCTCCGGAATATGGGTTCTCCCTGAGTGCGACGGTTCGGATTCCCCGTTTACGGGCTGATTGTCCTGCATTTCCTGCATCATCATCTGCTGATTGTAGAGCACCTGTAGAACTGCTTGCTTTGTATAAAGGTGCCCTGGTGTTAGGCATAAGGGCTTCTGTATAGTAAAAAATATATATAAATGAACGTTTTTGGCTAAATCAGTGCAAAATCCTCCCGCCGTCAACGGTAATAACCTGGCCGGTTACATAATTACTTCTCGTCAGGAACATAATTGCTTCCATGATATCAGCGGGTTCCCCAATGCGCTGCAAAGGGATGTGTTTCGAAAGCTCATCTTCCGGACCGTCATTCCATTCCGGATTTATCGTCACGGTACCCGGAGCAATTGAATTAACCAGGATTTTCGGGGCGAATACCTTTGCAAATACCTTTGTAATATGCTGAACGGCAGTTTTTGAAGCTGTGTACGGTGTAAAGTTTTTCCATACAAGGTCAGCAGAGATATCGGTCATCGTGATGATGCGTGAGACAAACGGCTGTCCTGTCATGAGCTTCGCCCCGGCCTGCATGGTAAAGAACGTTCCTTTCAGGTTTGTATCGACAAGACTGTGCCACTCGCCTTCGGTTACATCAGGTAACGTTGTACTGTAAAAATTGGACGCGCTGGTGATCAGAAGATCGAGCCTGTTGAAATGTTCCGCAAAAAACCTGAACGCTTCTTCGATATCGGGAACTTTTGAGACATCGCATTGCGTCATTTTCGATTCAGGACTGAAGCTAAGGATGTTATTGAGGGTTTTTTCTGCTTTTTCCTCTGATTTGTTGTAGGTCAGGAAAACAGAATACCCGCTTTGAGCCAGTGAAAAAGCAATCTCACTGCCAAGACGTCCTGAGCCGCCGGTTATAAAACATACTTTTTTGCCGGGTAATGCCATCTGTATTTTAACCTCTTGCTTCAGAATAACATAACAAATGATTAAAAAGTTGTAACCGGACAGGAAAAAAGCGTGGACTGTTCCGGTTATCGGTGTGCGGATAATGTTAAGGAGTTTTTTTTATTATAAAGGCTGTCCGCCCGGTTATTTCGACATGGCGTTCAGGCAGGTGCTGCAAACGCCAAACAGTATGTTCGATGTCTTTTACTGATGAATAAAACCATTTTGAAGCTTGTCTCTGTCCGAAGGGAGCTTGAACTTTCCCGCGACATCCGCCAGACCATTATCCCCGGTCTTTCACTGGAGATCGAGGAAGGCGAGTTTATTTCAATAACGGGCCCGTCCGGTTCCGGAAAATCAACACTGCTCTATATTATGGGGGGGCTTGACAAGCCTTCGTTTGGAGAGGTCTGGCTTGACGGCATAAACATTACGGACAAGAACGAGAATGAGATGTCGAGGATTCGCAATGAAAAAATCGGGTTTATCTACCAGTTTCATTTTCTTCTCCCCGAGTTTACGGCTGTTGAAAATGTCAGTATGCCGATGATGATCAACAACCGCAAAACAAAAACCGAAATCCGGGCCAGGGCTGAGATGCTGCTTGACAGGGTGGGTTTGAGCGACCGCTACGATTACAGGCCAAGCCAGCTCTCCGGCGGGCAGCAACAAAGGGTTGCCGTTGCCCGGTCCCTTGCCAACAACCCGAAGGTTGTTCTTGGAGATGAGCCGACCGGTAACCTTGATTCAAAATCAGGGAACCAGGTTTACGAGTTGTTCGAGACACTGAACAAAGAGTTTAATCAGACTGTTATCTTTGTGACTCATGATGAAGAGTTTGCCCACAGGGCGAAGCGTCGTATTCATCTTGTTGATGGAAAAATTGACAGCGACAGACTGCTTTAGGTCGTCGCGGGAAAAACATATGTGAATAATGCTCGAACAGATAAAACACACCCATCCGCTTGTTTACAGGAACTTTTCCGCCCTCCGGAACGGTGAGGCAGATCTGCACCGGGTTGTTGAGCTCGATCGCTACTGGGAACATGCGCATATGTTTTCTTCGGATGGTGCGGTTTTCCCCGGCAGTGTTTTTCCGGAAGGGACGCCTGTGAACGGCGAATGTGATATTTTTTATGCAGGCGGAACGCTCGGGCTGCTCCATGCGGCTGTAATGACAAAGCGTTACGGCCAGAAAGTGGTGCTTGTAGACAGGCATGTTGCGGGCACATCGACCAGGGACTGGAATATATCGCGGCAGGAGCTTCGAAGACTTGAGGAAACAGGTGTGTTTTCCACTGAAGAGATTGACTCGGCCATTGTTCGGAGTTACAAGACCGGCTGGGTTGAGTTTTTCGTCGAAGACGGGCGTCAGAAAAGGCTGTATATAGATAACGTGCTTGACTGTGCAGTTGATGCAGACCGTCTCCTTGGAATCGCCAGACGGAAAATACTTGCTGAAGAAGGAAACGGTATTCTTGACCGGACAACCTTCAGGCGCTGTTATAAATTTCCGGACCATGTTATCGTAGAGGTGTCCGGTCCCGAAGGCGAGATTCTCTTTTTCAAGGCCAAGGTACTTGTTGATGTTATGGGTATTCTGTCGCCGATCGCCATGCAGCTTAACGACGGACGTTCCCAGACGCATGTCTGTCCGACTGTGGGTACTGTCGCCAGCGGTTTTCAGGAGGCAGACTATGATGCCGGGGAGATCCTTGTCAGTACCGAGCGGGCAGATACATCGGCAGGTAGCGGGCGTCAACTGATCTGGGAAGGGTTCCCTGCGGCCGGAAAGGAGTATATTACCTATCTCTTTTTCTATGATGCTGTTGACTCGGACAATGACAAAACCCTGCTGGGCCTTTTCGAAACATATTTCCGGAAGCTTCCTGGTTACAAGAAGCTTGCTGATGATTTCACTATTCACCGTCCGGTTTTCGGCATTATTCCGGCATATTCCCATGAAGGATTCTCAAGAGCACGGGAGATAGCCGATGATAATATTATTCTTTTCGGGGATGCGGCGACGCTTCATTCACCACTGACTTTCTGCGGTTTTGGGTCAATGGTCCGCAACCTTCAGCATTTGACGGCTGGTCTTTACCAGGCCATGGTTGCAGGTCGTCTCTCGCGCGCTGATCTTGAAAAGATCAGCGCTTATGAACCCAATGTTGCATCGATGGCAAACCTGATGAAGTACATGTGTTATGATGCAGCAACCGATACACCCGGTTTTGTCAATGAGTTGATGAACGAGGTGATGATCGTTCTTGACGGACTACCGCATCGTTACCGCCAGGCCATGTTCCGTGATGAGATGAGGCTGGAAGAGTTTGTAACCGTTCTTCTGAAAGTGGCATGGCGCTATCCGAAAGTATTGAAGGCCACCTATGATAAACTCGGGGTTGGAGGTTCGGTTTCGTTTTTAAAGAACCTTGCCGGTTGGGCATTGTCTTCCACAAAATAATCAACTACAGGAGATTGATGAACAAGCAGCAGGCTGTTGCCGAGATCGAAAGATTACGTAAGGAGATCAATCGTCACAATTACCGCTACTATGTTCTCGCAAAACCGGAGGTTTCAGATTACGAGTTCGATACGATGCTTGAAATGCTTGTCACGCTCGAACAGGAGTTTCCGGATCTGATTACCCCCGACAGCCCCAGCCAGCGGGTCGGGGGACAGATTACCAAAGAGTTCCCGACCGTGGCCCATACCAGGCCGATGTTGAGCCTTTCCAATACATACTCTTTTGAGGAGATCGAAGATTTTTTCGGGAGAGTGCACAAAATGCTGCCCGAACAACATCGTGACAACCCGGAATTTGTCGCTGAACTGAAGTTTGACGGAGTTGCAGTGAGTCTTCTTTACCGGGATTGTATACTTGTTCGCGGAGCCACACGCGGCGACGGTGTACAGGGTGATGATATTACCCCGAACATCCGTACCATCAGCTCTGTTCCTTTGCGGCTGGGAGAGTATGTGTATTCCGAAAAAGAGCTTGAGAAAGAATATGCAGGCAGGGAGATCGAGGTACGGGGTGAAGTGTTCATGACAAAAGCGGACTTTGCCCGCCTCAATGAAGGGCGTCCGGAGGAAGAGCAGTTCGCCAATCCGAGAAACGCCACTGCAGGTACACTGAAACTGCAGGATTCGGCGGAAGTATCCCGCAGGAAAATGATGTTTGTCGCCTACGACCTGAAAGATCCCCTGGAGGCAGGACTCACTCATGCAGAACACCTCTCCTGTCTTGAAAAAATGGGATTTTATACCGGCGGAAACTTTCGGGTTTGCCGTGGAATCAATGAGATACGGGACTTTATAAGCGAGTGGCAGGAGAAGCGCCAGGAACTGCCATACGAGATCGACGGCATTGTGCTGAAGCTCAACGACTCTTCGTTCTGGGACGAGCTTGGTGCAACCTCGAAAAGCCCGAGATGGGCAATTGCCTATAAATACCCTGCGCAGAGGGCAAAAACTGTTGTCAGAAACGTGGTTTTCCAAGTCGGCAGGCTCGGGACCATCACGCCGGTTGCCCAACTGGAGCCTGTACAGCTTGCCGGAACAACGGTCTCCCGTTCTACCCTGCACAACCTTGACGAAGTGGCGCGTCTTGATGTACGGTTGAACGATACCGTTGTTATTGAAAAGTCAGGGGATGTCATTCCAAAGATTATCAACGTCATCAGGGAAGAGCGGCAAGGCAATACTGTGCCCATAGTCGTTCCCGATGTTTGCCCTTCATGCGGAACTCCCCTTGAAAAACCTGCAAACGAAGTAAACTATTATTGTTTGAACGAGGATGGTTGTCCTGCACAGGTCAGGGCACGTATTGAGCATTTTGCCTCACGCAATGCAATGGATATCAACGGGTTGGGCAAGGCAATTGTTGAACAGCTTGTTAACAGCGGCATGGTTGGCGATGCGGGAGACTTGTACAGCCTTACCACCGACAAGGTTATGAGCCTTGACCGGCAGGCGGCAAAGTCGGCGGCAAAGTTGCTGAAGGCTATTGATGAGAGCAGGAAACAGCGTTTCGATCGCCTGTTGTTTGGGCTTGGGATCCGTCATGTCGGTCTTGCTACTGCCCGCGAGCTTGCGGCGGTATATCCTTCGCTTGAAACGCTTCGCAATGCATCGGTCGAAGAGTTGTCGGAAGTTCCCGATGTCGGACCGGCTATCGCTGTAAGTGTTCACGAATATTTCAGTAAACCGTCTACAGATGCAATAATAGAAAAACTCGGATCGGCAGGTTTGCGATTGGAGGCTGGAAAGACGAACAAGCCGGTCAACCTCAACTTTGAAGCTTTGAACGTGATTTTTACCGGAAGCCTGGAACACTATACCCGTGACGAAGCAGCAGGACTTGTTCATGAACGGGGCGGGAAAACGGTTTCGTCCGTGAGTAACAATACGAGCCTTGTGGTTATCGGAAAAAATCCCGGCAGCAAACTGGAGAAGGCAAAAAAACTTGGTATCAGAGTGATTTCCGAAAGCGAATTTAAAGAGATGCTGTAACTGAGTCCATAAAGACTAATGATAAAACATAATTATGGATCCGCATTATCGTATTGCAATTTTTGGTTCCGCCCGGATAAGGGAGGGAGACCAGGAGTACAAGGATGTGTTTGCCATTGCAAAAGCGCTGGCCGAGTCAGGTTTTGATGTTGTAACAGGAGGTGGGCCAGGGCTCATGAACGCGGCGAACTCGGGTCACAAGAGCGCGAGCTCCGGCACTCATTCCATCGGGTTGAACATCAGACTGCCCCACGAGCAGGTTGCAAATCAATACCTCGACATCAAGCATGAGTTCGACCGGTTCAGCAACCGCCTCGATACGTTTATGTCGATTTCTGATGCGGTTGTTGTTGCTCCGGGTGGAATCGGTACGTTGCTCGAGCTGTTTTATGCCTGGCAACTGGCACAGGTTCAGCATATCTGTGAAACCCCTGTTATCTTGTTCGGCGCTATGTGGAAAGGGTTGCTTGAGTGGCTGAAAGCAGAAGTGCTGTCGAGGAAAATGATCAGCGAAAGTGATCTGAGAATGATTTTTCATGTCAATGATGTGAAAAAAGTTGTTGATCTTATCCGCAAAATCCACAGTGATCGTTCATCAGGTGGTCACGTATGCACCAATTATGAAAGGTACAAGGTGGTTTTCGATTTACAGGACAATGGCAACGGGGAAGAGTGAGTATGATTGAAGGCGACAGGCTGATAAAGTTTGCAAAACGGGTGACACTGTTCATAACAGCAGGGTTGATTTTACGTGAAGCATTAAGCGCCTATTCAATTGCTGAACTATTCCCTCACAGTGACAAGCTGCTCCATGCTTGTGCATTTTATATTCTGGCTTTGCTTGCCGATCTTTCATTTCCTGAAAAAAAGTTTCTTTTCTTCAATCTGAGTGGCCTGCTCTTATTCGGTGTAACTATCGAGGTCCTTCAGCGGTATACAACAGGGAGGGATTTTTCTTTTCTTGACATGGCTGCAAATACCCTTGGTATGTCGCTTTTTTACTTATCAGTGCCTTTGCTTAAAAAAATTCCCATGCTCAAGCGTATCTGGCAGCCTGATTCACCGGATCCTGATAAGCGGTTCATAATAACCGTGCTGGATGACAGCGGGGAGACGGGATGGGCTCTGGAAGAAGTAACGCTGGGCGGGGTTGATATTGCTCAATCTCTGGCGGAAGAATGTCGGTATCTGAACAGGAGTCGAGACCGTCTTGTGGAAGATGAAAAACATCTGAAAAACCGTATCAGGGCTTTGTTGGCAAAGTACGACTACCGGATCCCGACAGATTTTGATGACAGCCGCCGCTGGTCGGGTGCTTGTCTGAAATGGCTGGAAAACCTGCGGTTTTCAGTTCCTTATGCCCGTGAGGCGCATGTGTTGTTGCTGAATCAGTTGAAGGAAAACCACTGGAAACAGGCAGGAGTGCTGCGGAATATGAGGCAGATGACCGGGAGAGAACCAGAGCTTTCGCAGGCGGTGTCGTTGTTACAGACGGTTCCGGGAGTAGGGTTTCTGACAGCGTTTCTGTTCATAACTGAGATTATAGACATGAGCCGCTTCAGGCGTTTTGAAGAATTTGTTCATTATGTCGACATGGCATTATCGGGGTACTCTTCGGATAAGCGTTCCGTTAGCAAAAATATGGGTAGTCTGTACGATGAATTATTTGCCCTGCTGATAGAGTCATCATGGATAGCAGTGAGAAAAGAGCAAAGGCTAACGATGATTTTCAGCGAACTGTGCAGCCGAATGGACAGGGATGCGGCTATTATCAGAATTGCCAAAATACTTTTAAGCCATATGTGTTCGGTCTGGCAGAACCAGCGTCCGTTCGTGTACGAAGGTATTGAATATGAGCCGGAGTTTTGACAGTCAAGGCGAAAAGCACCAAATGAATTATGTCGTCGGCCACTTTCCCCGGCAGGAAGCTGTTATTTCTGTGCTGTGTAGAGTATCGAAGTTTCAAAGGTCATCGGGCGGTACTCTGCCGTACGGAACCCGGCGTCTTTCAGGATGGCTGTAAACCCCTCGCCCTGTGGGAACTCTTCAACCGAGTGCGGCAGGTAGTCATAGGCAAAACTTGATTTGCTGAAGAGTCCTGCAATTTTCGGGAGCACCTTTTTGAAATACACAAGGTAAAGTTTCTTCATGACCGGGTTCCTGGGTATCATCGGTTCGATAATCAGGGCATGGCCTCCCGGCCTGAGTACCCTGTGGAACTCACTGAGGCCCTGCAGCAGGTTCTCAAAATTTCTTGCTCCGAATCCTGCGCTGACGATATCAAAAGAAGCGTCTTCAAAGGATAGTTTTTCCGCGTATCCTTCCCTGAAGGTTATGGCGGGATATTTTTTCCTGGCAATGGACAGCATGTTTCCGGAAAGGTCAACTCCGGTAACCTTTGAGCCGGGGATTCCGGACATTGCATGTGCAAGGTCGCCGGTTCCGGTTGCTACATCCAGAATAGCCGGTTCGCTATTTGTGCCGACCAGCTGCTTTGCTTTTCTGGCGGTGCAGGATCGCCAGTAATTGTCGATGCCGAGACTCAGGAGATGGTTGAGAAAGTCGTAAGTGGGAGCGACTTCATCAAACATATGCTGTATCGAGGCATGCGACTTCGATCTGAAAAGAGATTGGGCAGTTTCTTTTGACCGGTTAAGCGATTCTTCAGCTTTTTTTGCCATAAACATCTTCAGGGTTAAACATCAGCTTATCACAGATTTCCAGGGAAAGATCGCTTTTTGCTTTCCGGTAGAAACAGGAGTGGTAGCCTACATGGCAGGCTCCACCTTTCTGGGAAACTTTCAGGAGCAACGTGTCACCGTCACAATCAATCAGGATATCATGAACATCCTGCATGTTGCCGGATGATTCGCCTTTTAGCCATAATTTCTGGCGGCTTCGACTCCAGTAACAGGCTTTCTTTTTTTTCAGTGTCATTTCAAGGCTCTCACGGTTCATCCAGGCCATCATCAGTACTTTACCGGTCTCGTGGTCCTGAACGATAGCCGGTACCAGCCCGTTGTCGTCAAACCTGACGGTTTCTAAAAAGCTTTTCTGAAGATCCTGATTTTCGCTCATATACGGTGCGGATTAATTAGAGGTGCCCTAATGTCATTGTTTTCCTGAACCCGCCGTCAGCAGTTCCAGATATATTTTATTGACCTTAAAGATTGATAAAATTATGGAAAAACCAAGGTTGATAAGGAGAAAAATCAGGAAACTCTTAACTTCCACATCATTATTCTAAAGCTTGCCCTTTATCTATGCAGACACTGCAGAAAATACTGCCTAAGTATACCATTGCTCTCGGGATTGTTTTTCTGGCAACGGTTATCTATCTCGTTACAAGAGGCAATACAGTGGTTGTAGAAGCTCATCCCGTTAAGAAAATGGAACTCGCACAGGCTGTTTATGCAACGGGTTATGTTGACGCCGACGCTATGGCCGATCTTCGCAGCGAGATATCCGGAACAATAGGTTTTGTGGGTGCTCATGAGGGTGAGTGGGTTGATAAAGGCAGTACAATCCTGGTGTTTGACGAGCGCCGGCTGCAACTGGCAGTAGAAGAGGCAAAGGCTGCTTATGCAGAGCAGAGATCGGAGACGTATGATTTACGCGCAAGGCGGAAAAGAAGCCGCAACCTCTTCAGGGCAGGGGCGATTGCACGACAGGAGCTTGACGATGCCGAAAAGGAATACACTCAGGCGATGAAGCTGCTGCAGCAGCGTGAACTTCAACTGAAAAGCCGTCAGGATGATTTGAAGAAGCAGGTTGTCACTGCTCCTATTGCAGGTGTTCTGACTCTTCAGGAAGCAAAAATAGGTGATTACATTGTCGCGAATACCCTTGTTGCAAGAGTGATCGATACAACCAGTTATATCGTTAACGTTGAGGTTGACGAGCTTGATGTTCCCCGGCTGAAGACAGGGCAGCCCGCAACCGTGGCGCTGGATGCTCTCCCGGAAAAACGCTTTTCGTCCAGTGTTGCCAGGGTGGTTCCGCAGACGGACAGGATAACCAAGACCTCAAAAGTTTTTCTGGCGCTTGATGAATATGTGGAGAGTATACAGGTCGGAATGACGGCAACTGCAAACATTATATACAATGTCCAGGAAGGCGCATTACTGATTCCGAAAAGTTCTGTTTTTGAGGAAGCCCGGCAGAACTACGTGTGGAAGATCGAGAAAAGACATCTGAAAAAACAGAGGATAGTAACAGGTGCTTCTGATATTCGCTATGTCGAAATTCTCGATGGTTTGTCTGAGGGCGACAGCGTTGTTGTAAAGCAGGAAGAGAAGTTCAAGGAGGGTATGGAAGCGAAAATCAGAGCGGATCGGGCAGATTGAAGCCGGAAAAATCAGTATGCAACTGTCCCGGCGGGTCGGGGAAGAACTGAAGGGGCAGGTGTGCGTTTGTTCGTGTAGAGAGTAATAAAGCAAGGCAGAGTAACATCGATGATGAAAAAAATTGCTGTTATCATGGTGGCGCACGGAGAGGCGGAAACAGCAGGTTTTCTGGATAATTTTGCCATGACCCGTCATACCCTGGCACATGCGTCAGAGGCAATGAGCATTCCCCGGCCGCTTCAGTTTCTGATATCATTGGGTGCAGGCCTGAAAAACAGTTCGAGATTCAGGCGGATCAACTATGTTTCACCGCAGAATGAGCTTACACGGAGACAGGCTGCCGCTGTCGGCCGTAAGCTTGCGCAGCATCCTGAAAAGCAGGGCCTCTGTTTTGAAGTATTTCCTGCCTTTTCTGCAACCCCCCCGTTTCTTGAGGAGGTTATCGACAATGCCCGCCGCTATGACGCACAGATTATGCTGTATATGGCACCGGTTGAAAACAGTCTGAGTTGCGGCGCCATATGCGGTTATCTGAAGGATAACTATACGGGGCACGAACTTGCAGGTGTAAAAGTTGTCAGCCGTTTCCGGGAGGACGGGAGGTTATTGAATGTGTACCGTGATCATATTTTTCGGCATTCCCTTCCGCGTGGGGATGGTGATACGGCTCAATCGGCTCTTGTTCTGGTTTTTCATGGAACTCTTGTTGCCGACGCCAGGGGAAATTCCC
>OFES01000013.1_pt1 | contig 123507 bp, 115 predicted proteins | sample 1521151 | NCBI WGS metagenome assembly OFES01 (sample SAMN04272335, study PRJEB24112) | coral metagenome | biome: Coral reef; feature: Shallow seawater; material: Coral tissue | host: Coral | place: China: South China Sea | collected 2014
TGTGATTAAAAATATCCTGGTCTCTTTACTCAATGAGATACTCGCTTACCGCATCGATACCCCGTAATGTTCATAATTGAATTCCGTGTTATACTTGATGTCGTTGTAGTCTTTTGTGATGTCTCGATCGATTCCTGTCATTCGCTCTTTTTAGTTTCTATGCCATCGTGCATAGAAAGGTTTCAATTTTTTTCTGATCAAAGACATTCAACCTCATGAAGGCAAGAGAGCATTAGCCGTAAACAGGCGGAAAGGGAAGTATTGAGCTGGCAGTAATCTTGCTGATAACCGAAAGCCCTGTTCTCCGAACACATAGCAGGACGCATAGTCCCAACGACGCTATGCGTTCTGGATTTACAAGAAAATGGGGATGCTGGCTTTGGCCGTAGAGAAAAATCAGATTTCGAGCGGCGGGTATTGCTGGGCTGTGTGGTACACTGAAAGCACGGTGATGACCTGTTGTCGTGATGTATAGACGGCCAGAAACGGACTGTCTGTAAGAATACATATAGTTGTCAGAACCATCCCTTCTTATTGTCAACGTATATTTCCTGAAACTCCTTATCAGACTTGGTTAAATAGATGATTCCTTCGATAAACACAATGAAGGTCATGACAACAGTTGGAATTCCTAGTAAGATCAGACCACCCCACATGATCACTAACGTAATGATAGCTTCCGATGTGTAACCCAGATAAAATTTATGTGCTGCAAATCCACCGAGCAGAAGTGCAAAAAGTCCTGTAACAATTTTTGATTTTTCTTCAGTGGTTCCTACAAGCGCAACGCCGCAACTTGTGCATACTACTTGATTAGGTTGGGTTTCAATCCCGCAATTGTTACAAAACTTCTTTTCAGACATTGGGGCAACACCACAGTGAACACAAACGATTGCCTTATCTTCTATTTGTTTACCACAATTTCTGCAATACATGGTCTTTTTTCTCTATGATTATGTGTCTCTGCAATAGTTATCGGTGAAACCTCACATTATTATTTTATGCATTGTAAGCTTTTATAAGTCAATAACAGAGAGGCTTCTAATTCTGTTATTTATCCTGATTTCGAAAGCTATGTGTCATGGCTTGTTTATGGAAAACAATTCATATACCGTTTTTTGCGGTTATAGGTATAAAATTCTTGATGATTTACCGGCTCCAAACATCTCTTCGTAATTTCGCCACAACTGCTGTAAATTACAAAATAAAATGCTTTATCTAAATGACTTACTGATTGTGCACATAAATGATGGTTTTCAGTGTTACGTTTTGAGCAATGGGCAACGAGTGATGATTTTGTTTTGACGATCATCTTCATGCCAGAGCAAAAGAGCCAGCTTTTTCAGAAAACGGGTATGGTTGCCGCATCAGGTTCGGCAAAATATTCGAAAAAGCTATCAGGCTAACATGCCATTTCGCTATTGAGACTGTCCAGCCAACAAGCTGTCCTGCCATTTTTAACTTTTCCCTTTTGACCTTTGACTTTCAACCCCAGCCTTTTTCCCCACGAATGAATTTTCTAAGCTTTTTATCGGTTTGCTCTTGTACTTCCGTTTGGTTTGTCAGTGAACCTTCATGGATATGAACATAATTTTTCTGATATTTGGCTGACTTCAAGGCCAACAATTGGGCGCACTGAGCTTTCAATCAAAAGCTCGGATTTAGTTATTGTTATCGTGGATACAACATCAGTGAGAGAAATACCATATAATTATACATCTGCAACGGACCGACAGCTTCTTTCCTATCTTCTTGGAGAGGATAGCGTCAGAATGCTCGATGAACTCAAAGGTCTCCGGGTTACCGGACGTTCGGCAAGGCTTCTGATGCGCATTATCGGTGGAGTGCTTATCCATCGGAGGAATCCATATCTCTTTCAGGAGCTTGTCAATTCTCCGGCGCGCAGAACCAGACTGTTACATCATGCTTTCAAGGATCTTGATACCATCGAGAGTTCTGCAAACGGAGAGCAGCGGGTATTGTCGATCGTGGCGACACTAAGAGCTCTTTTTGATGAATTCCGGGCTGAGGTTGAGCGGGTTCCGGAGTTCAGAAGACGTCTGAAGAGAGAGTTCGGAGCGATTGTCGGAGCGAAAAACGTTCTGTTCGATCCTTTTTCGCTTGTTGCCCATGCAACCGATGCTACCGACTGGCGTTTACACCTCCCGGTTGCCGTTGTCACTCCCGATGACGAAGCGCAGGTCGCTCCATTGCTACAGGTGACGAGGAAACTGGGGCTCAAGGTTATTCCCCGCGGTGCCGGAACAGGGTTGACCGGTGGTGCGGTTCCGCTTCGGCCCGATTGTGTGATCATCAATACTGAAAAGCTTGACAGAGTAAGGGGGATTGGCCAACGTCAATTCGAGCTCGACGGCGGGGAGCGTGTTTCCGCTCCCGTTATAGAGGTTGAGGCTGGTGTCGTTACCGAAAAAGCCATGGATTATGCCGCTGAGAAAGGCCTTGTTTTTGCTACGGATCCGACGAGCGAATGGTCTTGTACAGTCGGCGGAAACATCGCGGAAAATGCGGGTGGGAAAAAAGCGGTTCGTTGGGGAACATGCATCGACAATCTTCTTGAGTGGGAGATGGCAATGCCTTCTGGGGAACGCTGGAGAGTTCGCAGAACCGATCACAGGCTTCGCAAAATTCTGCCTGACGATACCGTTACCTATGAGGTTCTTGATGGTACGGCGAAGCCAATCAAACAGATACAGCTTCGGGGTACCGATATCCGTAAAAAGGGACTTTGGAAGGATATTACCAACAAGACACTGGGTGGCGTTCCGGGTTTGCAGAAAGAAGGAACCGATGGCGTGATTACTTCGGCGCTGTTTGTTCTCTACCCGAAATATGAGGAAACAACGACACTCTGCCTTGAATTTTTTGGCCCTGACATGGATGAGGCGAGCCGAGTTATCGTTGAATTGTCGCGTATTTTCCCACTTCCCAAAGATGATTCCGAGGCATTGCTCGCTCTGGAACATTTCGATGATGAATATATAAAGGCCATTGATTACAAGGTCAAGGCCGCTCGGACAAGCATGCCGAAAGCGGTGCTTCTGATAGATATCGCCGGACATGATCGGGATTCGGTGCAGGAGGGGGTGACAAAAGTTGAACAACTGCTCGAAAAGCATCCCAATACCTTGCTTTTTATTGCCCGTGACGCTGAAGAAGCGAAACGTTTCTGGTCCGACAGGAAAAAGCTCAGTGCGATTGCAAGGAGAACCAACGCATTCAAGCTGAATGAAGATATCGTCATTCCTCTCGATGCCCTTGCTGAATTCGCCCGCTTCGTCGATGCTTTGAATATCGAAGAAGAGCGGTACTCCCAGCTTGGTTTCATTGACAGTGCTCTTACTGTGCTTCATGATACTACCGTTGAAGAAGATGGCGAACAGTTTGCGGCGAAGATGTCTCCCGCGGATGAATTGTGTGACGTGACGAGAGAAAAGCTGAAGACGGCTGATGAAAACGCTCTTCGTTCTCTTTCGGAAATACAGGAGTTCAGAAATAAGCTCAATGAGCTTTTTCACGGTTATCCCCATATCGTATCGACGCTTGACGATTCGTTTCAGTATGTCAGGGACCGGCGCATTGTCATTGCGACACACATGCATGCCGGTGATGGTAACGTTCACGTCAATATTCCGGTTCTGTCGAACGATCAACCGATGCTTCATCGTGCCGATCACGTTGTCGACAAGGTGATGGAAAAAGTTGTTTCGCTCGGTGGTGTTGTCTCCGGTGAGCACGGTATCGGTGTTACAAAGCTCAAGTATATGGATAGGGAGCGGATCGATGAGCTTTCTGCATACAGAAAAACGATCGATCCCGACCGGATGATGAATCCTGGAAAACTCGATGATCTCGAGGTCCTCGATCATATCTTCACACCTTCTTTCAATCTTCTTGAACTCGAAGCTCAGATTCTCAAAAGGGCCAAGATCGAGGAGTTGTCGAAGCATGTAGATTTCTGTATTCGTTGTGGCAAGTGCAAAACAGATTGTTGTGTTTTTTATCCTGCACGAGGGATGTTTTACCACCCGAGAAACAAGAACCTTGCAATCGGTTCGCTCATCGAAGCCTTGCTCTATGTGGCTCAGCGTGAACGGTCGACTGAATTTGAGCTGCTTCAATGGCTGGAAGATGTTGCAGATCATTGCACCATATGCCATAAATGCCTGAAACCCTGTCCTGTCGATATCGATACAGGTGAGGTATCCGTACTCGAGCGGGATATTCTTGAATCGAGGGGATACAAGCATTTTTCAGCTGTTACGCAGATGACGTTGAAATACCTTGAAAGCCGCTCTTCACTTGTCAACAAGGTGTTTCGCAAAGGTGTTTTACGTGCCGGCAGTGCTGCATTACGTGCTGGTAACAGGATTACACAGCCTCTGCAATCGATGGAAGCCCTGTCTTCTTTTTACCCACTGAAGATGGTGAGTTCGGCGGTACCTCAGGTACCCGATGAAACATTGCGTGATCTCATTCCACATTGCGATCCTGATCAGGCGCTGGTTTTCGAGCCGGAGAAGAATGCAGTTGCAACGGTTTTTTATTTTCCCGGTTGTGGATCGGAAAGACTGCATTCATCCATTGCAATGGCGTCGATTCACTTGCTGCTCGAAACAGCGGTAAGGGTGGTGCTTCCACCTCCTTTTCTGTGTTGCGGGTTTCCAGCCCATGTTAATGCCCAGAACGAACAGCATTCAAAAATTGTGCTACGCAATACGGTTATCTTTACCCAGATTCAGGAAATGCTGGCTTATCTGGATTTTGATGCATGCGTGGTTTCCTGCGGGACGTGTATGGAGGCTCTGGATGGCATGGAGACAAGGAAGTTGTTCGGTGGAACCATCGTAGATGTTACGAGCTATGCGGTGACCCGAGGGCTCAGGCTGAATGGTGACCACCATTGCATGTACCATGCACCGTGCCATGATTCCCTTGGAGGGAAAGCCTTGGGGACGTTGAAAGAATTAGGCGGGTTCGGAAAAGTGACTCCTGTCGATCATTGCTGTTCGGAGGCAGGAACACTTGCTCTTTCTAGGCCTGACATTACCGATTCAATGCTTCAGCGTAAAAGAAACGCAATCAGTGAGGTACAAGAAGAGACTGGAGAGAACGTTATTCTGACCAATTGTCCTTCATGTGTTCAGGGACTTGGAAGAAACGGGGATTTGGGTGTGGAGCCGCGTCATATTACTGTTACAATCGCCGAAATGATATCCGGTTCAGCATGGAAAACCCGTTTTAAGGAACAGGCACTGAAAGCCACGGCCATAAGGTTTTAAAATGTGTAATCCGTTTGCGGATGTTTCAGTTGAGGTCTGATCTCTATCGGAAGAGGGGTGGTCGGCAATCGAGATTTTGTTCGTTCCTGTTTCATTTGTGTATATTGTATGTATGAGTGTGTATGCCTCTGATATGGTGTTAACAGTTCTCATCAACCAAAAACAGAGGAGTGAGACCTATGGACAAAAGCGCAATGAAAAAAGTTCTCGCCGGTTTGAGTATTGCCGGTCTTGTGACAAGCGTAACCCTCACAGGTTGTCAAAAGGCAAATGGTAGTTGCGGTGCAGGAAGTTGCAGTAAAACCGAGAAGGTTGAAGGCGGAGACGCCTCCAAAGGGACCGGTTCATGCTCGGGGATGGAAGATACTTCAGCTCATGGTACAGGGTCGTGTGCCGGTATGAAAGATGATGCAGCGGCTGGTGAGGGCTCGAGCGAGTAGCATTCATATCGAAGATCAGAGTTCTGAACACTTTTTTATCGACTCCCACGAAGGCTGTCTCAATTTTGCTACTGAGACAGCCTTATGGCTATCAATCAGAAGTACATCAGTCATCGGAAGAGAGTCCATGCCACACCTTGTCAATCGAAAAGACAAAAGGTAACGGGGTAAATGGCAAAGGTTATACGTTAGATGGCTTTTCAGTATAGGCCAAAGGATGACTGGAAAGAGAACTCTTACAATCCTTTTCGAGAAAGCATCGTTCCTCTTTTTCTCTCTCTGACGTGTTTTTTCCATTTTGTATATCGATGGATTCTGCATCCATGATAAAGTAACGTTATTATTGATCTTGACGCGAGAGTCAATCTATGGCTACAGCAGCTCCTGTTGAAAAGATTTTTCCCCTGACTCTGATGTACGGGGAAGTGAATGGCATACAATCCGGCAGTCAAATACGGCAACCATCTGGAGCAAGTCCAGAAATTTTCTTTGATTATTTACGCTGTAATTTTTCTTGTTCTTCGAGTCTTGCTTTTCTTATCGATCTGGCCAGTGTCGAATATGCCTGCTGGAACGTAGAACACATGGAGAAAGAGTTCGGCCGTCCGTCTCATGGTGCAATAATCAATCCCTTATTGCAGATTGTTCCGGTAAAGAACGATGTAACCCCGTTTTTCAAAGAGCAGATATCATTACAATCCGGTTCTATCGAGAAAGAAGAAGGCTGGATACTTGTATGGAAAGGACCGGAGTCGGGAAAACTCTATGTTGAGAAGGCAGACGAGCAGATGCTGCTCGCACTGAAATTTCTCTCGGAGGATGAACCCGAACTACAAGGATATCGTCTGAGAGTCGTCAATCAGGCCGTTGATTACGCTGCACGTAAAGGTGTGGTTCTCAAAGCACCTTATCTTGTTTCACGTACACTGCAGGGATTTCCTGAAGGAGAAAATATCCCCAAACGGTATTGTACCGCATCTGCTTTTACCCTGCAGTGGCACATTACCAATGCGTGTGATTTACATTGCAAGCATTGTTATGACAGAGAGAAACGTTCACCACTGACAGTTGATCAGGGATTATGGATCATCGATGACTTTGAACGTTTTTGCCGGGAAAAGAATGTGCGGGGCCACATTTGCTTTTCTGGTGGAAATCCTTTCATGTCACCTCATTTTTTCAGTTTGTACGCATCTGCAATAGATAAAGGATTTCAAACCTCTTTGCTCGGTAACGCCGTTGCTGCCGATGCGTTGCAGTATCTTTGTGATATCGGTTCACCTGAATATTTTCAGGTTAGTTTGGAGGGACTGGAGTCACACAACGATTGTATCAGAGGACAAGGGTACTACCGTAAAGTGATGGGGTTTCTCGATCTTCTTCGAGAAAAAGAGATCTCTTCAGCCGTCATGCTCACTCTTACCGATGCGAACATCGATCAGGTGCTTCCTCTTGCAGAGATATTGCGGCACAAGGCTGATTATTTCACGTTCAACCGTCTTTCCCAGGTTGGTGAAGGAGCGGGTCTTTCACTTCCTGACAGGGATGCCTACAGGCGGTTTCTGGAAAAGTATGTTACTGCGGCTGTTGACAATCCGGTAATGGGTCTGAAAGATAACCTTATCAATATACTTCGTGAACAACGAGGTTTATCACCTTTCGGGGGGTGTACAGGTTTCGGGTGCGGTGCCGCGTTCAATTTTGTAGCCCTTCTGCCTGACGGAGAGGTGCACGCTTGCAGGAAGTTTCCTTCATTTATCGGTAATATTCTTCAAAAAGATTTTTTGACTATTTACGAGTCATCGGAAGCGCAACGGTATAGAAATGGGCCTGAAACCTGCCGGGCATGCAGGCTTCGCCCGGTTTGTGGCGGATGTATGGCTGTTGTTCACGGTATGGGGCTCGATCCTTTCAAAGAAAAAGATCCATTTTGCTTTATCGGTCCATAATGTAAGAGATTCGGATTGAATCGGGACAAGCGGAGCGTTGTTATGAGCAGCAGCAACTGCGCTGTTTCCGCGTGTAAAATGAGCAAGAGCGGATCATCGGTGGTATTGTATGCCTTTCAATTTTTGATTGCAGTGGACGGCAATAATCTATTTGTCGTGTCATTCTTTTTCTTTAAGATTAGTTTCTGTTTTTCTATGAATTTGTTACTGAACAAGACATGTTTGATGAAATCGAGTTTGAAAAGATAAAGCGGCTTCCAAAATACATTTTTGCTGCGGTTGATGAGCTGAAAATGGCCGAAAGGCGTGCTGGAGAGGATGTTATAGATTTTTCAATGGGAAATCCCGACGGTCAAACACCCCAACACATAATTGACAAGCTTGTTGACAGTGTACAGAAACCAAGGACACATGGATATTCTGTTTCAAAGGGTATTTATAAACTTCGCCTGGCAATCTGTAGCTGGTATCTCCAAAAATACGGAGTCGAGCTCGACCCGGATAGCGAAGTTGTCGCATCGATGGGGTCGAAAGAAGGATATGTAAACCTTGTACAGGCAATTATCAATCCCGGTGATGTCGCCATGGTTCCCGATCCTTGTTATCCCATTCATTCCCAGGCCTTTATTCTTGCCGGTGGAAATGTTCACCGTTTCCGTTTGGTGCTGAACGATGGTTATACGCTTGACGAGGATGCTTTTTTTCGCAATATCGAGACAGCCATGCGTGAATCATCTCCCAAACCAAAATATCTGGTTGTCAATTTCCCGAACAACCCTACAACGGCGACAGTCGAGCTTGATTTTTATAAAAAACTTGTTGCTATAGCACGTAAAGAACGATTCTATATCATAAGTGACATTGCGTATGCTGAGATAACCTTTGACGGATATTCAGCGCCTTCGATTCTTCAGGTTCCAGGAGCGAAGGATGTCGCTGTTGAAAGCTATACGCTTTCGAAGACCTATAACATGGCCGGTTGGCGGGTAGGGTTTCTTGTCGGTAATCCGAAACTTGTCGGGGCTCTTACACGAATCAAGAGTTGGCTTGACTATGGAATGTTCACTCCGATACAGGTTGCTTCAACCATAGCGTTGAACGAAGATCAGAACTGCGTTGACGAAATACGAGAAACGTACCGAAAACGCAGGGATGTCCTTGTGAGAAGCTTTACAAATGCGGGTTGGCATATCGAAAAGCCGAGGGCCTCGATGTTCGTGTGGGCGAGAATTCCGGAACCGTTCCGTGAATTCGGCAGCCTGGAGTTCAGTAAAGAGCTGCTGAAGAAAGCGAAGATAGCGGTCAGTCCCGGTGTAGGATTCGGGCCTTACGGTGATGAATATGTCAGGATAGCGTTGATTGAAAACGAGGAAAGAATCCGCCAGGCTGCACGGAATGTCAGGAAGTTTCTGAGATCACAAGACGATTAGGCGGGTTTCAAAAAACCGGAATGCTGTATGACTGTATGTTGCAGCTCGACAGCCAATCATTCCGGTAGTTCTTCGATATCGAACGCTTCACTGATAGCTGCTGGGATGGAGTCGAGGACATCTTCGGACGATACAAGGCTTGAAATATCGCTTGCAAGATCGCCAGCACGACCGTGAAACCATGCAGCAGCAGCACCTGCATGAAAGGTGGTTACACCTTTGGCTGCAAATGCGCCGATCATACCGGACAGTACATCTCCCGTTCCGGCTGTCGATAAGGCTTCTGTTCCGGTATTGTTGATCAGAGTGTCTCCCGAAGGTCGGGCTATACAGGTGGGATTGCCTTTTAGCAGCAGGTTAACTTTGTTTTTCGCAGCAAACCCGCGAGCGGTTTCCATAGGAGCGGTTAGTATTTCATCGACACTAAGTCCGGTGAGTCTACTGAATTCACCGGCATGGGGAGTGATCAGAATATCTTGAAAATGCTGTTTGTCGAAAGAGAAATCGTTTTGCGAAAGAGCAAAGAGGGCATCTGCATCGAGGACAAGCTTTTTCGATGCAACTACCGGGTCCGCAAGGAGTTTCTGTACCAGTGAAACGGTGTCGTTTTCCCTGCCAAGTCCGCATCCCATGACGATCGCGTCCGCCCAGAAGGCTTTTTCGCGAAGAGAATCGAAGTCTCTGCCGATTACTGTTGCAGAAGGAACGTACGTGTGTAATGGCCCTGTCTGTTCCACTGGCAGTGAGACGCAGACATAGCCCGCGCCACTGGTGACAGCAGCTTTCGTGGCGAGCAGGCAAGCCCCGAGCATGGAACTGTTGTTGTGCTGCGAGCCGGCTATGACGAGCAGTTTACCGTTATTGTGCTTTGCTTCTCCCGGATCACGGAGAAGGAAGTTATCAGAGGCAAATTCTTTGTCGACAAGATGACACTGTGATTGCCTGACAAGAAATTCCGGGATCGAAATTTCGGCAGTGTGTATATCTCCGCAAACTCCAGGTCCTGAATTGAAGAAAAAGCCGGTTTTCAAGTAAGCCATGCAGACGGTAATATCAGCCTGTACCACTGGAGAGGATGCAACGCCGCTGGTGGCGTCGAGTCCGCTGGGAAGGTCAAGGGAAACGGTAACGGCCTGGCTTCGTTCACGGATGCTGTTGATGAGCTCCGCGGCCTGTTTGACAGGGTTTTTGAGTGCATCACCTTCTTTTTTCAGGTTCAGGCCCGTTCCGAGAATAGCGTCGACAACGCAGCTGTAATGGCGTTCTGCCACGAATGGCAATGCTTCTTCGTGACTTTTGAAAATCCGGATGTTTTCGGTGTTGGAGGAATAGGCTTCCAGAATTGCAAGGCCATGCCGGTTCAGCGCTGAAAGAGCAGCGACAGGGTAAACGACGATAAGGTCGACAACTGCCCCGAGATTGAGCAGATGCCTCGCAAGAACAAAACCGTCTCCGCCGTTGTTACCCTTTCCGCAGACAATCAAAAATACGGACCCATCGAGGCCGGTTTCTTCCGGGGCAAAGGATTTATAGACGATCCGGGATGCTTCACGCCCGGCAAGTTCCATAAGTCTCGATTCGTCCGTATGCAACTGTTCAATAGCAGCCTTGTCGGCCCGGCTCATTTCTTTCGCTGTCAGAATAGGCTGCATGTGCTGTCAGATGATTTCAAGTTCATCGAGATGTAACGCTTCCTCGAGTGCCTGGTAATAGACCCTTGAAAGCTCTTCAGTGGTGAATGAAAGTGTTTGCCTGCCGTTGATCTCTATCGATGCGTTTTTTTCTCTGACCTGGCCGATGACTTTTGCTGTAATACCGTGATTGTTTGCCATATCGATCACTTTTACGGCATTTTCAGGTGCTAGGCTCAGGAGCACACGTCCCTGGGCTTCGGAAAAAAGGAGCTCCTGAATGAATGAACTGCTTTGTTCACTCGATTCAAGGTCGACTGCAAACCCGAGAGGATTGTGTTGTTCGAGCACGGCTTTTTCGACAAGTGCTGTGAACAATCCACCATCCGAAATGTCATGTGCGGAATGCAAAAGTCCTGTTTTCGCAAGAGAAACAAGCAGATTTTGGAGCTTGTGCTCATGATTCAGGTCGAAGGAAGGCGCATCTTGACCAGGAGTTTCATACTGCATGACAAGATATTCGGAACCATCGAGAGTCAGTTCCGGGTCTCCAAGCAGAAGGATTGCGTCACCAGGATTTTTGAACGCTGAACCGGTAAGGTGATCGATGTTGTCGAGCAGTCCGATCATGCCGATAACGGGAGTGGGATAGATCGCCGTACCGGTGAGAGACGATTCATTGTAGAAGCTTACATTACCGCCGGTAACCGGAGTGTTGAACTCCCTACAGGCTTCTCCCATTCCTTCGACAGATGCCTTGAACTGATAATAGACATCGGGTTTGTATGGATTTCCGAAATTCAGGCAGTTGGTTATGGCAAGCGGGGTCGCTCCTGAGCATGCTATGTTTCTCGCACATTCGGCGACTGCGATCATCCCCCCTTTTTTCGGATTGAGATAGACGTAGCGGGCGTTACAGTCCGTTTTCATCGCTATCGCTTTTTGTGTTCCCTTGATGCGGATGACTGCTGCGTCGGTTTGACCGGTGGCAGTGACGGTATTCGTCTGAACCATGGAGTCATATTGCTGGTACACCCACTGTTTACTTGCGATATTCGGTCTGGAGAGGAGCTTGAGACTCACCGAGCGAAGATCGAGTGAGCTGTCCGGAACGAAATCGGCTTGGGGAGTGTCAGGTTTTTTTTCGAGGGTTTCCCGAATATATACTGGAGCTCCGCCTCCAAGTACGAGTGATTCAGCCGGTATTTCAGCAACGATAGAGCCATGATGACGGACTCTGAGGAGGTTGTCCGCGGTTACTTTGCCTATCATGACCGCATGAATATCCCATTTTTTGTATACGTCGATGATTTCCTGTTCAAACCCTCTTGCTGCCACGACAAGCATCCGCTCCTGAGACTCGGAAAGCATGATTTCGTAAGCACTCATATCGTTTTCACGGACTGGAACGAAATCCAGGTCTATTTCTATCCCGCCGGTGCCGTTTTTTCCGATACCTCTTGCACTCATTTCCGAGGTGGAGCTGGTGATTCCCGCAGCGCCCATATCCTGAAGGCCGACAACATGTCCGGTGGCAATTGCTTCAAGCGTTGCTTCGAGCAGGAGTTTTTCTGCGAAAGGATCCCCCACTTGAACGCTGGGTCTCTTGTCCTCGGATGCTTCGCTCAGATCTTCGGAAGCGAAGGTTGCCCCGTGAATGCCGTCTTTTCCTGTAGCCGAACCGACAATCAGTACCGGGTTTCCTTCTCCTTCGGCAGTTGCACTGACAGTGTTGTCGTGCTCCACAACACCGACAGACATAGCGTTGACAAGAGGATTGCCTGTGTAACCGTCTTCGAAATAAATTTCTCCGCCGACAGTAGGTACGCCGAATGAATTGCCGTAATCACCAATGCCTTTGACAACACCGTCGACAAGGTAACGCACTCTCGGATCTTTGGGGGAGCCGAACCGAAGTGAATTCAGTGCGGCTACCGGTCTTGCTCCCATGGTGAAGATATCGCGATGTATACCACCTACGCCGGTTGCCGCACCCTGATAAGGTTCGACTGCAGAAGGGTGGTTGTGCGACTCGATTTTAAATGCAACGGCAAGGTTGTCACCAATGTCGACAAGTCCTGCATTTTCCTCTCCCGCTGAGGTGAGCAGAGCACCACCTTCCCTGGGAAGCGTTTTCAAAACAGCGATAGAGTTTTTGTAGCTGCAATGTTCCGACCACATTACAGAGAAAATACCCAGCTCGGTAAACGTAGGAGTGCGCCCCAGTATATCGAGAATAGTATGGTATTCCTCTTCATTGAGTCCGTGTTCTTTTGCAAGATCGAGCGTTACTTCAGGTTCCGTGTACATGGTGTTTATAAGTGTTGTTTTCTGCCTAAAACCTTACTTGCCACAGCAATTTTTATATTTTTTTCCGCTTCCGCACGGACAGGGGTCATTTCTGCCAGGAGTTTTTTCTGCCCTGACGGGTTGCAAAGGCTGTTCAGCATTTTCCCTGGTGTTGCGGTTTTGGGTCTTTCTTTCCGGTCTACCTTCTCCCTGTGTATTTCCGGGAGTGTCATAAGCGGTTTTCGCTTCTTCGTGACGAGCGACAAGGCGGTCTTGCCGTAATTGTGACTTTTGGCGCTCAGCTTCGATCTGCTGTTGCGCTTCTTCAGTTACAGGGAAAAGCTTGAATCCAAGTGAAAGGGTTTCATGCTCTATTTCATCAAGCATACCGACAAAGAGTTTGTAGGCTTCCTGTTTGTATTCGAGAAGCGGATCTTTCTGGCCGTAGGCCCTGAGGTTGATTCCTTCCTTGAGTGTATCTATTTCCCTTAGATGTTCTCTCCATTTCAGATCGATGACGTTGAGAACAGCGTATTTCTCGATCTGCCGCATAATCTCTTCAGGGATGGCGGCTTCCTTGCGTTTATAGAAATCAAGAGCGGCGGTGTAAAGGGCTTCTGCGTTTTTTTCTACGCCATCGGATTCATAAGTTGCTTTTTCTATCCGGAACTCCACCGATAGATCTTTGAGAACCTGTTCCTCGAGACCCTGGACATCGTAGTCTCTTGAGTACTTGTTGACGATATTTTCCGAATAATCATGAAGCAGGTCGAATATATCGGCAGTCAAGCGTGTTTTAATCAGTGCGCCGCGCCGCCGTTTGTAAATAACGTCACGCTGCTGGTTGAGTACATCATCGTACTCGAGAAGTCGTTTTCGAATCGAGAAGTTTTGCTCTTCCACCTTTTTTTGTGCCCGTTCAATCGATTTTGTCACCATGGAGTGTTCGATGACATCCCCTTCTTCATGACCGAGTTTATCCATGACGGAAATAACCCTGTCCGAACCGAAAAGCCGCATCAGGTTATCTTCGAGAGAGACATAAAAGATCGATTCACCGGGATCTCCCTGTCGACCCGATCGGCCTCGGAGCTGACGGTCGATTCTTCTTGACTCATGCCTTTCCGATCCGAGGATAAAAAGGCCGCCTATTTCTTTTATCCCTTTACCGAGCTTGATGTCGGTTCCTCGTCCTGCCATGTTTGTTGCAATGGTAACGGCTCCTTTCTGGCCTGCGGAAGCGACAATCTCTGCTTCCCGGTCGTGCTGTTTCGCATTGAGAACATTATGCATCACTTTTTTTGCACGCAGCATTCGCGAAAGGGTTTCGGACACTTCGACGCTGGCGGTACCGACAAGCACCGGCTGGCCTTTTTTCTGCAGTTCCATAATTTTGCCGGTAATGGCTGCGTATTTTTCACGGCGTGTCTTGAAAACAAAATCATCCTGATCTTTTCGGATAATCGGTCTGTTCGTCGGAATGACGACCACATCCAGCTTATAAATATCATAGAATTCAGCCGATTCCGTCTCGGCCGTTCCGGTCATACCGGCAAGCTTTTTATAGAGTCGGAAAAAATTTTGAATGGTGATTGTGGCGAGGGTTTGTGTTTCGCCTTCTATCTTGACGTTTTCCTTTGCCTCTATTGCTTGGTGGAGTCCGTCACTGTAACGTCTTCCAGGAAGAATACGGCCGGTAAACTCGTCGACAATCATAACCTGACCGTTCTGCACGACATACTCGTCATCTTTTTCGAAAAGCGAATATGCCTTGAGTAGCTGGCTGATGTTGTGAAGCTTTTCCGAACGTTCGGAAAAAAGCCGGTACACTTCGTCTTTTTTACTGATTCTCTGCTGGGTATCGAGTGACGGGTCGCTTTCTATCGCCGCTACTTCAGCGCCTACATCAGGCACGAGAAAAAGGTCACTGTCCTGTTGGCTGAGCTTGCTGAGAAAGTCACGTCCCTTGTCGGTCAAATCAATCGATCCTGATTTTTCATCGATGGAAAAATACAGCTCGTCATCGACTTCATGCATCCGTCTTGCATTGTCCTTGAGGTATTCATTTTCAACACTTTGCATGAGTTTGGCCATGCCTGTTTGAGACAATACTTTTATGAGGCGGCTGTTCTTGGGTTGGCCGCGTTTTGCCCGAAGAAGATCAAGGCCTGCATCGAAGCTGCTTTGATCTTCTCTGACAATTTTTTCTGCTTCAGTGAGATATCCCGCCACCAGGTTCTGCTGGGTTTTGACCAGACGCTCGATCCATGGTTTGATTTCTGTGAATTTTCCTGTATCGGAGTTCGGAACAGGGCCCGAGATGATCAAAGGGGTTCGTGCTTCATCGATAAGTACGCTGTCAACTTCATCGACAATCGCGTAGTAATAATCCCGTTGGACCAAATCATCAGGCGAGCCGGCCATATTATCACGGAGATAATCGAAACCGAATTCGTTGTTTGTACCATAGGTCAAATCGCATCGATATTCTTTTTTCCTCTCATCCGGACGCATGCCCGCAAGGATGACTCCTGTTGTCAATCCGTGAAATTGAAATATAGGGTTCATCCACTCCCGGTCACGCTGGGCGAGATAATCATTCACAGTGACGATGTGGACTCCTCTTCCTGTAAGGGCATTGAGAAATGCAGGCAGCGTGGACACAAGAGTTTTTCCTTCTCCTGTTGCCATTTCCGATATTTTCCCCTGGTGTAGAACGATTCCGCCTATCAGCTGAACATCGTAGGGAACCATGTTCCAGGTTATGGGGTGTCCCATGATCTCATAACTATGCCCTTCGAGTCTTCGGCAGGTATCTTTTACGATCGCAAAAGCTTCGGGCAGGATTTCTTCGAGCGAGGTTTTTGTTTTGTTTTCATACATTGCCTCGAGTTCATCGAGCTCCCTGTTTATGTTTTCAACCTGGTCAGGGGTGATGTCAGGATTTTCAAGCTTGTTTTGAAGATCTTTTTTCCGGTCTTCGATCTCACTCAGCTTTTTTTGCAGGCCGGATTTGAGGGCTTGGCTTTTTTCGCGTAGCTTGTCGTCACTAAGCGTTTGAAGTGTTATATATATTTCGTTGATCCGGTCGACGAGAGGCTGTATTTTTTTTATGTCCTTATCGTGTTTCGAACCAAATATTTTTTCAAAAATTTTAAGCATCCGATACAGTCAGTATATGTTTATATTCCAGTAATAAAAGAACTTGCAGAAGTCTTGGGGATCTCTTTCCCGGGAGATTTTCCAAGTATAATCGTTTTATAAGGTATTGAATTACCCATTGAGAAAAAAACAGCATTTTGGCGTTTTTCTTAAAGGTTTGTCAACGGGCTAATTTAGCAGTAAATTAAATATTCCGATAAATTGAACTACGAGCTGATGATTATACCTGAATATGGACGAAGACTCGATGAAAAAGAATGGGCTCCATGTATCGATATGCTGCTTGCCAGTGAGCATATCGTACTTACAACCCACATGAATTCTGATGGAGACGGTCTGGGCAGCGAGGTAGCCCTTGCTGTTGTTTTGAAAGCACTTGGTAAACATGTTTCGATCGTCAATCCTACGGAAGTCCCAACCAACTACCACTTTTTACGAAATATCGCCGATATAAACGTATTCGACGAACAGGGAGAAGACCTGATCGAAGAAATTTCACTTGCCGATCTTGTTGTGCTATTGGATGCAAATCTGAGCGAGCGCATGGGTGGTATCTGGAACCATGTGAGTTTTGCACGCGAACTTGGCAAGCTGGAGGTGCTTTGCATCGATCATCACCTCGACCCTGAAGACTTTGCTGATCTGATGGTCTGTGAGACCTATGCATCGTCGACAGGAGAACTGATGTACGACCTCATAACCGCAATGGAAGCGCGTGTTGGGGAAAAACTGATCACTCCGGGTGTTGCCGAAGGTCTGTATGTTGCTGTCATGACCGATACAGGATCTTTTCGATTTCCTAAAACAACCCCTTATGTATACGCTCTTGCCGGTGACCTCGTTGCGAAAGGTGCGGATCCAAACGAAATCTACGACAGAGTCTACAATTCTCTCAAACCTCAGGCGCTCAGACTTCTTGGAGCAGCACTTTCCGAAATCAGGCTGATTGATGGAGACAGGATTTCCTGGCTGTTCATCTCTCAGGAAATGCTCGATGAAACAGGCAGTAAGCTTTTTGATACCGATCTCATCATCAAATATCTGCTGAGCGTTCGGAGCGTTCTGATTGCCGTGCTCATGGTGGAAATGCAAGATGGAAGAACAAAAGTGAGTTTCAGGTCGAGAGGAGATGTTTACGTGAACAGGATAGCTAAAATGTATGGAGGAGGAGGGCACAAGAATGCCGCGGGATGTCTCCTTCGTTACGCACCAGAAAAAGCAACGCAGATGGTTCTTTCCGAGGTGAGAAGTTTTCTGAAAAATTCAGATATCGTTCATAATAAATGATACAGACCCTTACAGTGACGTGTAAGGCCCGTTGCTTTTATGTTTATGCACAAATAAAGAAAATGCTATGCTGAAAATAACAGTTACAAAAAGTTCGCTCAAGAATCTCAAAAGTGATCTGCTCGTGATGCCCTTTGCGGTAAAAGAGCTTAAGAAAGATGTGGAGAAAGCGCTTGAGGCTTTTGGACTGGATAAAGGAGCCTTGAAAGATTTCAAGGGTAAGTCTGGTGATTCGCTTCTCTTGTATTCAGGCGGATCCAAGCTGAAGACGCCAAGGGTTCTGTTGTTGGGTCTTGGAGAGGTTGGGGAGGTTGATGATCTGCGTAAATCGGCTGCAGCTATCGCTCATCATGTGAAGAAATTGCAAGTCAAAAACCTTGTGCTGGATTGTTCATCGATTAGTTCCTGGGCGCATTCTATCAAAGAATCAAACAGTATACTGGCAGAACTATTCGTCGACTCGATTCTTTACGGTTTGTACAGTTTCGATCGTCTGAAGAGCGGTAAACTCGAAAAGAAGAAAGGAAAAGACAAAGAAGAAAAAGCCCGAATCGGAGAGCTGAAGATCCGTGTCAATGCAGGGAGTGTGAAAGAGGCGGAGGAGGGTGTTCGTTCCGGTCAAATTATTGCGGATGCCAGATGTTTGGCTCGTGACCTTGTCAACCTGCCGGGCAACCTGCTCAATGCTGAAGGTATCGCTGAGGCTGCCAGGAATTCAGCTGAGAAATCCGGTTGTAGCGTTACGGTTTTTAATAAAGAGGAAATAGAAGAGCTCGGCATGGGGGGGCTTCAGGCCGTCAACAAGGGAAGCTATGCTCCTCCGACATTTACGGTTCTGGATTATGAACCGGCCGATAAGCCGGTTGCAACCGTCGCCCTTGTCGGCAAGGGTGTTACCTTTGATTCAGGTGGTATATCTCTCAAGCCTTCGAACGCGATGGATGAGATGAAGTGTGATATGGCTGGAGCGGCATCAGTCATCGGGACGCTCGAAGCGGTTGCTTTGCTGGGCTTGCCTCTCCGTGTCATAGGCTTTATTCCTGCTACGGACAACATGCCGGGGGGAGCGGCGCAAACCCCAGGTGATGTTATTACGACATATTCAGGCATTACGGTGGAGGTGGGCAATACCGATGCCGAAGGCCGGCTTATACTCGCTGACGCATTGTCCTATGCGATCCAAAAGTATAAACCTGATGCTGTTATCGATCTTGCAACGCTGACCGGTGCGTGTATCGTGTCTCTTGGCTATTCTGTGGCCGGCCTTTTCAGCAATAACGACAACTTTGCAGGAAAGATATACGAGGCGGGCAGGCAATCAGGTGAAAAGGTATGGCGTATGCCCATCTGGGAAGAGTATGACGAGCTCATCAAATCGGAAGTGGCGGATGTTCACAATGCAGGCGCAAAAGGTGCCGGATCGATCACGGCCGCAAAGTTTCTTGAAAAATTCATTGACGGTCACGATACTTGGGCACATCTCGATATTGCGGGTCCAGCGTTTTCAGCCAAGAAAGTGAAAACAGCTCCTGGAGGAACAGGTTTTGGAGTTCGATTGCTTGTAGACCTTCTCAGAGGCTGGGAGTAGTTGTAGAGGATGAGCCAAACATCTCAAAAACCGGTTGTCATTCTTCCCGGTGTTCTTTTTTGGGACAACCTTTACACAGGGATGAAAAAGTCGCTCACAGCGTATGTCCCTGAAGAAAAAATTGCTATAGTACCGGTCAATATTCTCGATTGGATTGGTTTTCCTCCTTCTCCTGAACAATCAACCAACCGTGTAATGACTTCTCTTGACCGAACTATTGCTTCGGTACAAAAGCGCTATCCCGATGAAAAAATAACGATCGTTGCACACAGCGGCGGGGGAACGGTTGCCTTGGTTTACCTTCTTGAGCGACCCTTTCAGGGAGATGTTTACAATCGGAGCACTTCAGTTGGCAAACTGATTACATTGGGAACACCCTTTCAGACAACGGAGTATTATGCAAGGATTAAAACCGATTTTATAAACAAACATCTTTCACAAAGCTTTTTCGATAGATGCAAGGTTATATCCGTTGTCAGCGATCGGTACACCGGTTCATTGGAGAAAGGGATGGTAGAAAGGATGTGTTATATGTTTTATAAAAATGTTTCGGAGAAAGGGGACATTGCCGGTGACGGAATTGTACCGGTTAAAAGCTGTTTTTTGAAAGGAGCGAAAAATGTCACAATTTCGGGAATAGAGCATCTACCCACTCCCCATACAACCTGGTATGGCACCAAAGAGGGTATCGAACAATGGATACAATGGTTGTAAGAAAAAATTACGGTCGTTCTTTTATCGTATTATCCTTGCTGTTCATTCAGCTTTTTACGGGGTGCGGCAAGTCCGGGGAAGAGACGCAATCCCAGCAGCAGCATATTGATTCCATGATGACCATTCTGACACAGGTTCAGAAAAATCTCGGCAGGATTCAGCAAAAAGAGGCTGTTGTCGAAAAGCTTTCGTCAAACATCGAAAAACAGCAGGGAAACAGTGTCGATCAACTCGGTAAGGATATTTATGCAAGTATTCGTTTTATCGATTCTACCCTTGCCGCCAGCAGAAATCTGATTCAGAAGCTCGAAGAGGAAAACATGAGCTCGGCTTATCGTATTGAATCTCTCGATAATCTGGTTGTCGAGATGCGCAACACACTCGAAGATAAAGACAGAGAGATACGAGAACTCAAGGTGGAGGTACAGCAACTCGATGCGAGGGTTTCTGAGCTGCTGGAAACAGTCGAAGTTCTTGATGAATTCATTCTCGAACAGGAAGACATTCTTTCCTATGCATACTACATATCAGGGAGTTATGATGAGCTGACAGAAAAAGGGATTTTGTCAAAACCGGGTAGTCCTTTATCGACAATTTTCGACACCGATTACTATCTTGCACAGGATTTCGATGTTTCGCTTTTCAAAAGGATCGATATCACAGAGACGAGAGACCTTTATTTCGATACGCCGGTAAAAAACCTGAGAATCATAACACCTCATACAAAAGGTTCTTATGAGCTTGTCGGGGGAAGAACATCTTCATTGCTTCTTATCACGGATGAATCTGAATTCTGGAAAAAGTCTCGCTGTCTTGTCATCGTGATGGATGATTAGCTCGCAAAACGTATCTGTCGATAACCTTTGCCCCGATGCTGTCACCCCATACATTGACTGTTGTTCGGCAACGGTCGAGGAACCAGTCGATGGCAAGGATAAGCGATATTCCCTCGATAGGCAGGTCGACCGCTTTCAGCACGAGTACCATCGTTACCAGCCCTGCTTCGGGAATTCCCGCCGCACCGACAGCTGCGAGCGTTGCTGTAAGAAAAACGATAGTGAGCTCAGGCGGTCCCAGAGTGATTCCGTTGATCTGCGCTATGAATATAACAGCTACGGCTTCATAAAGCGCTGTTCCATCCATATTGATCGTTGCTCCGAGTGGAAGAACAAATCCTGCGGTTCGGGGTGAAACACCGTTTTTCTCTTCTGCACATTCCACGGTTAGTGGCAGGGTCGCTGAGCTCGAGGCGGTAGAAAAAGCGGTTAAAAGTGCAGGGGTGGTGTTATAAGCAAACCGTCCCACACCGGTGTTACCGAAAAACTTCAGAATAAACGGTAGAATGATCATACTGTGAATCATCAATCCCGCGATAACGGTAAATGCATATTTTCCAAGCTGGAGCAATTCTGGCAGGAAGCCGGTAAAACCGCCCGCTTCGCCAAGTCTGCCGGCGATAAGGGCTCCAATGCCGACAGGTGCTGCATACATGGCGAGGTGAATGATTTTCATGATCGCCTCGTTGAGACCATTGAAAAAATCGATCACCGGTTTACCTCGTTCACCAAGCGTCGATAACACTGCACCAAGAAGAAGTGAAAAGGTTATGACAGGAAGGATATCATTTTCCGCCATGGCTTTGAAGAGGTTGGCCGGAATCAAACCGGTCAGCACTTCCTTCAAAATATCGGTTATGCCTCTTTGTTCTTGTAGAAACCTTTCTGCCGGAAGCTTGTCGATGGCGATTCCTTTCCCCTTTACCGTTAACGAAACAAGATTGTCGTTGTTTTTTCTCCACCTTGAAACCTCTATGATGTTCCCTTCATGCTGTGATGTGATGTTTCCTGAGATATCGCGGTCGAGAAGGATTATGGAATGGGTTGACGTGTATTCTTTCGAAAATGAAACACCATCGATGACGATGGTGTTTCCTGTGACGGTGTATGAGGCATCCTGCTCGACGATGCCTCCACGTGTTTGAATTTGCTGGGTTACCGATGCGAATTGTCCCGGATGAATAACAATGACCAGCAAGATACCCGTCAGGACGGAAAGAGCGGTTGTTCCCAGATAGTAGAAAATCGTTCTGAATCCAAGAGGACCGAGTTTTCTTACATCTCCGAACCTGCAAATACCGCTAATCATGGCTGCAATTATAAGCGGCATAACAATCATCATCAGGAATTTGATGAACAGGTGGCCGATAAAATGAACCGATAAACCTGCTTCCGGATAGAGCCCGCCAAGAAGAGAGCCTGCAACAATTCCGGCGACGATGCCCGCAAGCAGTTTATTGTTGTTATTGTTTCGCAACCTCTTGTATTATTATGACTTTTTTGTTGTAACCCTATACAATGAAAGTACCGTTTTTCTTATAATTTTTTATATAATGTGCCGGCACTGGTAGTTTACCAGGGTCACGTTGTAAACATGTTGTAGAGAAAATGGACTTGGAAAATTGGCGATAGATCGATCACTGGAAAAGATTATCTTTGTCTATCAGCTGTTTCCGTTTAACGAATCACTACTTGTAAACTATGAAGATAACCATATTCGGATCGGGCTACGTTGGATTGGTGACCGGCGCATGTTTTGCAGAAGTTGGTAACGATGTGTTGTGCGTCGATATCGACGAAGAAAAAATCAGTCGTTTGAAACAGGGTGAAATACCGATATACGAGCCTGGTCTTGAGGATATGGTGGTTGACAATGCACGGGAAGGTCGTCTGCGGTTCACTTCCGATCCGGCTGAAGGTGTTGCTTTCGGGCTGTTTCAGTTTATCGCTGTGGGGACTCCGCCCGACGAAGATGGCTCGGCCGATCTTCGTCATGTACTCAGTGTTGCCAAAACCATCGGCAGCAATATGGAAGACTACCGAATCATTGTCGATAAATCGACAGTACCGGTAGGAACGGCCGATTTGGTCAGTGAGCAGGTGAGATCAGCGATGGAAGAACGGGGTGTTTCGATCGATTATGATGTTGTTTCGAACCCAGAGTTTCTCAAAGAAGGCGATGCCATAAGTGATTTCATGAAACCCGAGCGAATTATCGTCGGTGTGGATAATCCGCGAACAAAAGAGTTGTTGCGCAGTCTCTATGCACCGTTCAATCGAAGTCACGAGAGGTTTATCGCTATGGACGTGCGTTCGGCAGAGCTTACGAAGTATGCTGCTAATGCAATGCTGGCGACGAAAATCAGCTTCATGAATGAAATCGCGAATATTGCCGAACGTGTCGGAGCTGATGTCGAAGCGGTTCGTCACGGCATTGGATCTGATTCAAGGATTGGGTTTTCATTTATATATCCCGGTGTCGGTTACGGTGGCTCCTGTTTCCCGAAAGATGTACAGGCGCTGGAAAAAACAGCGGTGAAATACGGCTATGATGCCAGAATACTGCAGGCGGTAGAAGCTGTCAACAATGATCAGAAAGTTTCGCTGGTAGAAAAGATGAAAGGCCATTTCGGGAGTGAGTTGGAAGGTAAGACCATAGCTTTGTGGGGGCTGGCGTTCAAACCGAACACCGATGACATGCGTGAAGCTCCAAGCCGTAGAGTTCTTGAAGAGCTCTGGGCGGCCGGTGCGTCGGTTCGGGCATATGATCCGGTTGCAATGGATGAGGCGCAGAGGATTTACGGAGAGCGTGCCGACCTGAAGTTGGTTGAAACGTTGGAAGATGCTCTGAAGGGTGCAGATGCCCTTGCAGTGGTCACCGAGTGGAGGGTGTTCCGGAGCCCGGATTTCGAGGTTATCAAACAGGAGTTGACCAATCCGGTGATTTTTGACGGAAGGAATATTTACAATCCTGATTTGATGGAACAGCTCGGGATTACCTACTATTCGATTGGGCGTATACCGCGAGGTGAAGGATTCTCCCAACAGCGATAAAGGTGGTGAAGAGGTCCTGCGCCGTTACCCAGGAAAAAGCTGGCCCCGGCTTGCAAAGCTTCCTGGGTAAACTGCTTTCCCTTTTTTACAGCTTCGGCAAGGCCAAAGCCTTTTGCTGAATATGCTGCTATAGCCGAAGAGAGGGTGCAGCCGGTGCCATGGTTGTTTATTGACGATATCTTGGGTGAAGAGAACCATTCACCTCCTTTTGCCGTCAGTAAATAGTCATTACAGTGCTTACCGGTCATATGTCCTCCTTTTACAAGAACTGCGGAAGTTCCTTTGTTCTTCAACATTTCAGCTGTTTTTTCGATATCGCTTTTTGTCGTTGGGATACTTCCTGTGCCGGATAGCCTTGCGGCTTCGCCAAGATTAGGCGTGACAAGTGTTGCCAAAGGAAAAAGCTCTTCGATCATCGTGTTTTTCGCTTCTTCAGAAACAAGTCCGGTTCCGTCAGAAGATTTCAGTACCGTATCGAGAATGACTGGTGTCGAAGGAAGGTTCCGAAGCGTGTCGGCAACGGTTCGGACCGTAGCGGCTGAAGAAATCATGCCAATTTTGATTGCATCTATCGTTATGTCATCAATGAGTACCTCGATCTGTTCTTTCACGAAAGATGAGGGAAGTGCTAACGAGTCAAATACACCACATGTATTTTGTGCGGTGACATCGGTTATAACACTTAGACCATAGCAGCCAAGAGCGGCAAAAGTTTTAAGATCCGCCTGTATCCCTGCTCCACCACTGCCGTCGGAACCTGCTATGGATAGGACTGTGGTATAGTTTGTCATTGTTATTGGAGGCATGACCGCATGTTTTGAATGAGTTCCGAAGTCGCTTTTCTGGGATCTGGCGCTTCCGCCACAGTGGAGATGACCGCTATTCCTGTCGCTCCAGCCCTGATTACATCACCGGCATTTGACGCTGTGATGCCCCCGATGGCTATGACCGGGACTGAAAGGTTTTGTGACACCTCGGTTATGCAGGCTGTCCCAAGAGGCCGACCGGTTTTTTGTTTCGAGAAAGTCGGATAGATGTGCCCTAGTCCTACATAGTCGCATCCTGCCCGGACTGCTATTTCGGCCTCTGCGAGAGAGGATACCGATATTCCAAGGATTTTTTCTTTACCAAGAAGTGTTCTGGCAAGATGGGCGGGAAGGTCTCGCTGACCGAGATGAACACCATCGGCATTGGCGGTAAGAGCAACGTCGAGCCGGTCGTTGACAATGAATATGGCGTCATGGATACGGCAAAGTTTTCGTATGCGTACCGCCCAGTCATAAAGATCCGATCCAGATGCACCTTTATTGCGGAGCTGAATCATGCGTGCACCGCCTTCAAGCGCTTTTTCCGATTGTTCTACCGGGCATAGGTTGTCTGCTGTTATATAGCAAAGGATAGGGCGTTTTATCTGCATTTACTGGTCAAGTGCATTTTTAAAGTTTTCGAGCGTGACGGCAAGGTTTGTCGTGACATGAAAAATCGACAGGGCGGCAATCCCGTAAGCGCCATGATCCATACATTGCCGGGTGTTTTCCGGGGTGATACCTCCGATAGCGAAAACCGGAATTGAGACGTTTCGAGATACTTTTTCGAGTTTTTCGAGTCCCATGGGAGAACCGTACCGTCTTTTCAGGGGAGTGTCGAATATCGGACCGAAAATGAGATAATCGGCCCCTTCTTCTTCTGCAGAAAGGGCGCTTTGCAAGGAGTGGGTGCTTTTGCCTAAAAGCATACCAGGAGCAACGGTACGGATCTTTTCGATGGGGCAGCTCTTTTCGGGGAAATGCGTTCCGTCAGCACCTGCTGCAAGGGTTATGTCGAGTCGTTCATTAAGGAAAAGCAGGGAATCACTGTCGTGCATGAGACTTTGCAGGTACAGGGTCAACTCATAAAGCGTTCTCGCATCCAGGTGTTTTTCTCTGAGTTGAACGATAACCGGTAGCTGTGCTGTCAGCTGTCGGACAAGTTCTGGAAGCTCTTTTGCTGGGTAAGGACGCTCAAGGCTGTTGCTTACCATGTAAAGCCGGGGAAGAGTTCGTTTTGTCATACCCGGTTATTCTGTTTCATGTATTACGTTCTCACAATAATGATTTTTCGCTTATTATAAAAAGCCTTCCAAAATGCATTACATTAATGGAAGAAAAGTTCATAAAATACTGTACATCATGTCAGAAACCGAAGAAAGACTTCGTAAGGCAGGACTGGCATTGCCTGATATAGCCAATCCGGCAGGCATTTATGTGCCGGCTTTGCGATTCGATAACCTTGTCTTCACTTCAGGGCAACTTCCTTTTGTTGGCGGTGTTCTGATCGAGCAGGGTGGCAGGGGGAAGGTCAATGAGATCAATCAGGCTCAGGCTGCAATTGCAGCTCGTGTAGCAGCGCTCAATGCTCTTGCTGCTGTGAAAAGCGTTGTGCATGACCTCGATAACGTTGAAAAGATCCTGAAACTGTCCGTGTTTGTGGCAAGTGAGTCATTTTTCACTAATCAACATATTGTGGCGAACGGTGCATCTGCAGTATTGTACGAAGCTTTCGGTGCAAACGGAAAGCATACTCGTAGTGCTATCGGTGTTTCCGAGCTTCCTCTTGATGCCAGTCTCGAGCTCGAGCTTGTCGTTGGTTGTTCTTCTTGACGCTTCATTTACTCTTTGGGATAATACTTCTGTCGAATAGAACAGTGTCACCCAAACTGACGCCATGCTCTTCAAACCAGCCACTGTTAACCTCGAGAACATATTTTACGGGTACATAAGAACTGTAAAACGTGGTTGAATCATTCAAAGTGTTAGCGGTGTGGATGGTTCGAATAACCATATTGCTGTCGATAAATGCCATGTCGAGTGCAAGAAAAGTGTTTTTCATCCAAAAATACCGTGTTGCACTATCGTTATAGATGAACAGCATTCCTTCGTTTTTTCCGAGTTGATGTCGCCACATCATTCCTTTTTTTCTGGTTTTTTCTGTGTCCGCAACCTCAACGGTAATTTTGCTTCCCTTGATTATAATCGATGGTTTTAATTTTTCTGCATCTTGAGGATATAGGTCGTTAAAAAAAAATATTTGAGACCATATAATTAGTATCATTGATAGAATGAATGTGTTGTTATTATTGTTTATTTTTTTTCTTTTTTTCATGTTTTAGTGATTTTTAATATGATTAAATTGTTTTGCGGTAAAAAATTATAATTACTTGTATTAAAAGTAATAAGAGTATTTTATTTATAGAAATATTTGTGTTGTTATGATGTTTTTTTATTCATTATTCAATTGGTGTAATTTATTTACTTTTTGTTTTCTGTATTGTGTTTTTTTTGTGTTGGTTATTGTTGTGATTTTTTTTGAATATTGTTTTTTTATTTTTGTCTCTGATGTTTGTTTTTTTTGGTTTTATTGTAGTCGATTATTTCTGAAAAAGGGATTGCTATGCAGTGGTGGGGGGTGTTCTGGTGAGTTTGATGTTCTTTTTTTGGGTTTTTCCTTGTCGATAGGTAAAATAATGAAGGATGAGGTTGCCTGCTTCTTTTCTCTTCACAATAGACTGATATAACAAGTTATTATGCCCCGTGTTTTACAGGTGATATTGATAATAGCAATACTGTTTTTCTGTGTTCTGGTCGGTGGTTTTTTCGGTGTCCAGTTCAGCCAAAGGCATCATGGAGGTTCCTCTGGTGCTATTTTCAATCAGCAGCAGAAAAAAATTCATGAAGTTTTCAGCATAATTTCCGCACTTTATGTAGACGAGGTCGATAGTGGGGATTTGGTTGACTCAGGGATTGAGGGGATGACGCAAGCCCTTGATCCGCATACGACATACTTGAAGGCTGACCAGGTCAGAGTTTCAAATTCAGAGTTTCAAGGTAACTTCGAGGGGATAGGTATCGAGTTTGATATTGTGCACGACACTCTCCTCGTTGTCACCCCGCTTGCAGGTGGTCCTAGTGAAACTGCAGGAATAAAAGCGGGTGACAGGATAGTCGCTATCGATACGCTTTCTGCGATAGGCCTTTCTCCAACTGATGTGTTCGACAGACTGCGGGGGAAAAAAGGTTCGGTTGTAACGCTCACAATTTACAGGCCTTATACCTCTCGAAACTTCACGGTAGACATTGTGCGTGACAAGATTCCGACGTACAGTGTCGATGCATTTTTTATGCTCGACGATTTCACTGGATATATACGGATGAGCAGATTTGTGGCAACCACAGCTCATGAATTCAGGGTTGCAATGAAAAAACTGCTTGAGCAGGGTATGCAAAAACTCATTATCGATGTGCGGGGAAATCCTGGTGGCTATCTTGACCAGGCAGTCGAGGTCGCCGATGAATTTCTCGGAGAAGGACAACTGATAGTCTATACGAAAAGCCGCAACGGAGGGCCTGATGAAATGCGTTACACAGCAACTTCGGGAGGGCTCTTCGAGGGGCGTGAAGTTGTGGTTCTTGCGGATAGAGGTAGTGCATCTGCTGCAGAAATCCTTGCAGGTGCTCTTCAGGATAACGAAAGAGCTGTCATCGTCGGCGAGCTGACTTTTGGCAAAGGCTTGGTTCAACGACAGTTCGACCTTGATGATGGTTCTGCTGTACGTTTGACAATTGCACGGTATTTTACGCCTTCCGGCAGAAGGATACAGCGCGACTTCAGCCCTGGAAGTGAAGGCCGGGAGCAATATTACCTCGAAAGCCACGAAAACAGGGAGGGGGAGAAACTCTTTAGTGGGATGGGAAGTTTAGAGATTGATAGTGATATTGACGGCATAACTGTTTTCAGGCCTTCTCAGGAGTTGTTCGAGTCTTCGGGGGGGATCGTGCCAGACTTCTGGATAGTAGAGCCTTCAATAAATGAATTTTACAGCACACTACTGACCATGGGGGTTTTGGACGAGGCGGCATTGAAAATTATCGATGATCCATCAAGCTCTGTGCGGGGTTTTGATGAAGACATCGACGGTTTCATCGATACCTACTCAGAGGATGAACGTGCTGAAAAATACCTTCGAACAATTTGTGAAGAAAAAGAGATCGACTTTGACGAAAAACTTTTCGGTGATGAGAAAGAGGGCATTCTCAGTGCGATAAAATCACGAATTGCCCGACAGCTGTTCGGGATCGATGCTCAGATCAGGGTTCTTGCAGAAGAGTCGGACAAAATGCTTCATTTTGCCCATGACTATATTCGTCGTGACGCTGCATAAGAAGGATTGTCAGTAAATTATCAGGTATACGTTTGAGATAAATCAAAAACTTTTGCCTATGTCTTTACTTGAGAAAATCCAGAGCAATACCTGTTCATTGCGTTTGCAGAAAGACTGGTTGAAAATCTATACATGCCCTGTGCCTACATCCGATTTTCTTTCTTTTGTCGGTATTGCTACGATGGATGTGCCACAGCACAGTGTGTTGCATCTACTCTATGATGTCGATGAGGCTACAGAGTGGGTGTGGAAGACCGATGAGATGAAGATTCTCGAGGAACTACCCGACAATCAGGGCAGAATCGTCTACCAGAAGGTCACGGCTCCATGGCCGATATCCGATCGTGAAATCATCAGTCATTCACGTGGGTACAAGGATGCCGAGACATCCGAAATTTTTATTAAAATGACAGCCGAGCCGGATATTCTTCCGGAGCACGCAAATTATGTTCGAGTTCGTCAGCTTGAAGGGGCCTGGAACATTATGCCGATTTCGGAAAACCGGTGCAGGGTTGTTTTTCGGCTGCACATTGAACCCGGAGGAGAAATACCATCCTGGCTGGCGAATATAGCCGTGATCGATACACCGTACAATACCTTGAACAATATGCGTGAAATGGTCAAGCGCGAAAAGTACAAAACACCGATTGATGCACCGTTTGTGAATTCTCCGGAAGATATCGATCAAAACTATAAAGATTTTATTGTTGAATAGGTTTTTATTATGCTATTCAACAGTGTTCGTGTTTGGAGAAAAGGTTTGTCAATTTTACAAGATTTGAAGTGCCATGGATATTGAGGGGGCAAGGGAGAGTGACTGGGAGTTTCGGATTGAGCACAAGGATATTTTTGTGTATTCGGCCAAGATAAGGGACTCTCATATCCTTGGTTTCAAGGGCGTGGTGGAATTTCCTGTATCGTTGAGGAGGCTCATAAGCCTTTTTCATGATACAGAAAATTATATACGGTGGATTCATCAGCTTTCAAGTATAGAGGTACTTGAAAAGGGGGAGAATCTCGAATATGTTATTTATCAGGCTATCAATACGCCATGGCCCTTTCCGAAACGGGAAATGGTTGTCCGCACGGGTCTTGATACGGAAGGGGATAACGGCATTGCGGTAACGATGAAGTCAGATCCTGATTATATACCGGCAAGGCCTGGAAATTACAGGATCAGAGAGACTTATGGTCGTTGGGTTTTCGAGCCAAAGGAAAATGATGTCGTTCGAATATCGTTCATCATGTATGTCGATCCAGGCAATGATATACCTCCGCCAATGAGCAATACAGCAATGTTCGAAGTGCCGTTTTATACGTTGCAAGGCCTGAGGAATCTTGCTTGTGACAGGGTTTATAATCCTCCATATCCTGAAGAGGTCAACGAGTATATCTCTATTGGGGAGGGCTGAGAAAACGCTGTCTGCGGTAGAAATCTTTTTCAGTTTCACACTTGGTACTGATCCGTACAGAAGTACGAGGGCCGGGTTTTCGTTTTTTTGAGCTCATTCATGACTTGAAATACTCATGACAGGCCTTGAGGAGCTTCGCTGGACTGACGGGAACCGCTCCTACTTCCTGGCAAACCGTTCCCGCTGCGATATTCGCTATTTCGGCGCTCGTTTCGATATCGAGTCCGGCAGCGAAGCTCAGTGAGAGGATGGCGATAACGGTATCACCGGCACCCGATACATCAGCGACATCGAGTAATGCAGCGGGAATATGGGTAAATCGGTCATTGCATATCGTTAAACCTTTTTCGCTTCTGGTTACTACAAGATGCTGGCAGTGTATCTTTGTCATCAGTTGTCTGCAGGCCTGCTCGATGTCATCGTCGGTATTCTTCAACGCGATACCAAGGGAAGATGCAACTTCCGAAAGGTTGGGTTTGAAAACAGTGCAGCCACTGTAGTTGAAAAAACCCTTTAGTTTGGGGTCTACGAAAACCGGCACGGAATGAGAAGATGCTAACGTTATGATTTTCTTGATCAAAGAAGGGGTGAGCGCTCCCTTGTTGTAATCCTGAAGCACGATGGCATCGAACGACTCGATGGATGCCTTGAAATGCCGGTCGATGAACGCTTCTGCAGCTGCCGTGGCTTCGTCACGGCTTTCATAATCGACTCGGGCAATATGATGGTTCTGGGAAAGAATTCTTGTTTTACATGTTGTCGGCCTTTCGGGATCACGATAAAGATGTTCTGATGAGAGCCCGTGGTTTTGCATGAGCGTTTTCAACGTTCTTGCATTTTCGTCGTTACCGATTATGCCAAGCAAAACGGTGTTTGCTCCCATGGTATGGATGTTTACGGCAACATTGGCAGCACCTCCCAGTCGGAGCGTTTCATGAGAGACATCGACGACCGGGACTGGATATTCGGGAGAAATTCGTGAAACATGACCGAAAATATACCTGTCGAGCATAATATCGCCGACTACAGCTATTTTCTTTTTATTGAATGATGTAAATAATTCTTCGATATCCATGGAATGCAGAGATGGATGGTTGTGGCGATAACGTCATAGGATGATTCCTTATGGTGCAGTGTCTATGCAAAAAGTTCACTGTATTTAAATATATAAAAGCAGGTGGGATATAAAAGTATGGGGGCTTTGATTTGTGGTTATAAGCTTTGAATTTTTACTTTTTTTTGCTATAATTAAAGCTATCCATTTTTGGGTTGTATAAGAGAAAAAAGTCATCAGCGATGTTTGATAGTTTAAGCGACAAGTTAGAGGTTACTTTTAAGAAGCTTGCCGGTCAGGCAACGATCAATGAGGTGAATATCGGCATAGCGATGCGCGATATCAAGCGGGCTTTGTTGAGCGCCGATGTCAACTACAAGGTTGCCAAAAAATTTGTTGAAGAAGTTAGGGAAAAGGCTCTGGGTCAGGATGTCGTCAAAAGCGTTTCTCCTGCTCAGATGATCGTGAAAATCGTCAGCGACGAGTTGACAGAAATCATGGGAGGGGAAAACAAACCTCTTAACCTCGATACTAACAAACTTCCGGCGATTATCATGGTTGCTGGTTTGCAGGGTTCGGGTAAAACCACCTTTTGTGCCAAGCTGGCAAAGCGTTTGAAGAAAAACGGCAAGCATCCGTTACTTATTGCGGCTGACGTTTACCGTCCTGCTGCTGTCGATCAGCTGAAAACACTCGGAGAGCAGATCGATGTTCCGGTTTTCGCTTTGAGTGAACCGGATGCATTGAAAACCGCACATGAAGGCGTTGATTCGGCAAGAAAGAATGGTAATGATATCGTGATTGTCGACACTGCCGGGCGTTTACAGGTGGACGAGGGCATGATGGCTGAAGCTGAAACGCTCAAGGATCAGTTGAAGCCGGAAGAATTACTGTTCGTTGTCGATGCGATGATCGGACAGGAAGCGGTCAATACGGCGAAAGTTTTCAATGATCGGCTCGATTTCGATGGTGTTGTGCTGACGAAGCTTGACGGTGATGCCAGAGGGGGATCGGCGCTTTCGATCAAACAAGTCGTTGACAAACCGATCAAATTCATGAGTGTCGGTGAAAAAGTCGATGACCTTGACATTTTCTATCCTGATCGCATGGCCCAGCGTATTCTTGGTATGGGTGATATTGTCAGTTTCGTAGAAAAGGCGCAGGAAACACTCGATCTTGAAAAAACGCGGAAGATGCAGTCGCGTCTTCTGAAGAATGAGTTTGATCTCGATGATTTTTTTGATCAGCTTCAGCAGCTTAAAAAAATGGGATCTATCCAAGGGCTTGTTGAAATGGTGCCGGGTCTCAACAAAATGATTCCGAAACAGGATCTCGATGGTCTGGACTTCAAGCCTATCGAAGCTATAATCTCTTCCATGACGAAGCAGGAAAGAGCGACGCCTGAAATCATCAACGGCAGTCGACGTCAGAGGATAGCAAAAGGCAGCGGTACTCGTGTTCAGGATGTCAATATGCTGCTCAAGCAGTTCAAAGAGATGAAGAAAATGATGAGTTCTGTAACAAAGATGACAAATTCGGGCCGCAAAATATTGCCGCAGAATTTACCACTCGAAAAGCTTTTAAAACGTTAACTTTTTGTTTCGTATACAATTATAACTTAAATCCATATTAGCATTGGTTAAAATCAGACTTAGAAGAGCAGGAAGAAAGAAGTTGCCTTATTACCAGATCGTTGCTGCTGATGCGCGTGCTCCGAGAGATGGTAAATTTCTTGAAGTGATCGGTAATTATCAGCCGACAGCGAAGCCTCATGCAATTTCAATAGATAAGGAGCGAGCAGCTTACTGGCTCGGGGTTGGTGCTCAGCCGACAACAACAGTCCGCAGTCTGATCCGTGCAACAGGTCTGCTCCATGAATTGAATATGAAGCGAAGAGGACAGAGCGACGAAGAGATTGCAGCTGAAATGGAGAATTGGCAGGCTCGCGAGACCGAAAGAAAACAAAAAAGGCTTGCGGTAAAAACTCGTCGTCGTCAGGCAAAAAAAGCTGCAGAAGCAGAAGCTCAGATAGCTGAAGGGGAATAATAAGCAATTCTTCTCAATAGCTTCAAGGATATTCCGAGGGCACTTGCAGGATGAAAATTGTGGTAATTACAATCATTGTTGAGGTGCCTGTATAATGAAAGAGCTATACCTTGTCGGCAAGATTCTCAAGGCAAAAGGCTTGAAAGGTGAGGTTAAAATTTTACCGATTACGGATTATCCTGAGAGTTTTCTTGAGCGAGAGGTGTTTTATATAGGGGAAAATGAGCGCGATGCGGGTCGTCAGGTTGTTCGTCAGGGAACATTGCGAAAAGGTTTCGCCTATCTTTTGTTCTTTGGTATCGATACCAGGGAGAAAGCTGAAGCAGTTGCCGGGAAAAAAGTCTATGTGTCTGTTGATGACTTGATTCCCCTTCCTCCCGACAGGGCGTACTTGCATGAACTGAAAGGGCTGAAGGTACTCGACGAGTCTTTTAAAGAGGTTGGCATTGTTCATGATGTGTTGGAAATGCCGGCACATGAAGTCTATGAGGTTCAATGTGGTGAACAGGTTGTTCTTGTTCCTGCTGTCGAAGAGTTTGTAGAAGAGATTGTCATTGAAAAAGGATACATGGTGCTGAAACGGCTTGAAGAGTTTCTGTAAGGCTCCGGCAGTTTCTTTACAATTTGTTGAAAGCCTGGGCGAGCCGGTGCGAACAAAGGTTGAATTCATGAAAAGTCTCTTTAGATGGTGTCATTGCGGATAGATGTCATTTCCGTTATTCCCGGTTTTTTTGAGTCACCCCTTGATAAGGGGCTGCTTGGTATAGCCAGAAAAAAGGAACATGTCCAGGTGCTTGTTCATAACCTTCATGATTATGGATTGGGAAAGTACAAGCAAGTCGACGATACTCCTTTTGGGGGCGGGGCCGGAATGGTGATCAAACCCGAGCCGGTTTTTGCGTGTATTGAAGCTTTGATGGCCGAGCGTTCGTATGATGCTGTTATCTTTATGACTCCGGACGGAAAACGGCTAGATCAGCAAACCGCAAACCGGCTTTCAAGAGTGAAAAATCTGATTATATTGTGCGGTCATTATAAAGCCGTCGATGAAAGGATCAGGAAAAAGCTCGTTACCATGGAGATCTCTGTTGGTGATATTGTGCTTTCAGGCGGAGAAATTCCTGCGTTATTATTGATGGATGCCGTGGCAAGGCTTATTCCTGGTGTTTTAGGGGACAGCGAGTCGGCGTTGACCGATTCTTTTCAGGCAGGTATGCTTGATTGTGAGTACTATACGCGGCCTGCGGAATTCAGGGGAATGCGTGTTCCTGAGATCTTGTTGTCCGGGCATCACAAAAAAATAGAAGAGTGGAGGAGTGACAACGCCTTGAAACGTACACAACAGAGGCGACCGGATCTACTCGATAGTGACAGTATTGAAGAGTTGAGGAAAAAATAACGTTAACATATTTATCATGGATCAGTTAATTAAGTTGGTTGAAACAGCACAGCAGAGAAACGACCTGCCGGAGATTCATCCGGGAGATACAGTGAGAATGCAACTAAAAGTTATTGAGGGTGAAAAAGAGCGTTTACAGGCTTTTGAAGGCGTTGTGATCAGTGAAAGAGGGGCCGGTGCGTCGAAAACCGTCACAGTTCGTAAGATTTCCAGTGGTATAGGGGTTGAGCGTATCATTCCTTTGAACTCACCGAACATCGAGAGCATCAAGGTTCTGAAAAACGGCAAAACGCGTCGTGCAAAACTGTTCTACCTCAGAAAGCGTACCGGAAAGGCTGCTCTGAAAGTCAAAGAGCGCAAAGCGGTTACCTCGTAAATCGTTTTTTCAATGGTATACCATTTGTTGTTGCCGAGTATCGGTAATTTGATTAGTATGAAAAAGCCTGACATTCGTCAGGCTTTTTCATGTTATATCCAGGTATGGAGGCAGTGTTTTTTACTGCTTTCGCTTTTTTTCAATTATGTCTTCTTTCTGTTCTATGCTTGCCGTCGGTGATTATACATTGCAAACACTCAATGTGCAGGAGTTCAGCCTTGATGGTGGTTCGGTTTTCGGTGTAGTCCCAAGAGTGCTCTGGGAGAAAGTCATTCCTCCAGACCATCTCAACCGGGTACGATTGCCTATGCGGATTCTACTGATCAGAGGCAGGAATAGGAACATACTCGTCGATGCGGCGATGGGGACGGCTTGGAGTGGTAAGATGAAGGCCATGTACGATCTTTCCGAATGGCGTCTCGATGAAGAACTGCAGAAAGCAGGTTTGAACCGGGAAGAGATTACCGATGTTATTTTCACACACCTGCATTTCGATCATGTAGGTGGTGCTTTCGAGGAAAAAGGAGGCGCGCTTGTAGCGGTTTTCCCAAATGCCCGCTACTACGTTCAAAAAGAAAATTTTGAAACGGCATTTCAGCCGAATATGAAGGAAAAACCCAGCTATACCACTTCTTTCATAAATGCATTGGGGCAGTCTGGATCAATGGAGCTTGTTGACGGAACTGTTCAGTTGTTACCTGGAATAGAGATGATATCGATGGGCCAGGGGCACACGGCAGGACATCAGCTGGTGAAAATCAGTGGAGAAGGTGCAACCGTTGTTCATGGTGGTGATTTGATTCCTTCGTCTGCACATCTGGGGGTAACACGGGGGCTGGCATATGATATTGCTCCTCTCGAGGTGATTCGTGAAAAAACCATCCTTTTGGGTATACTGCTTTCGAATCGCTGGATATTGCACTTCGCTCATGACCCGTTCATTACAGCCGCTATACTTCGTAAAGGCGACAAACATGTCGTTGTCGATAGAGAAGTGGCGGTGTAAAGGCTTCAGCTTACTTGTTGATAAAGGAGATCGATTGTGGAGCTCGAGCAGAAAAAAATATGCGGATTACAGGAAAAAGTTTTTTCTTTTTACAAAAACAACAAAAGAACGTTTCCCTGGCGTGAGACAACTGACCGTTATGCGGTTCTTGTGAGTGAGGTAATGCTTCAACAGACTCAGGCGGAGAGGGTTGTCGAGAAATATCATGCATGGCTTGAACGCTTTCCCGATATCTCTTCGCTTGCCTCCGCATCGCTGAAAGAAGTGCTGTTTTACTGGAGTGGGCTTGGTTATAATGCAAGAGGACAACGTTTGTACCGTTGTGCGAAAGTTATCGACAGCGAATATGCCGGTGTTGTGCCATCGGAACCCGAAAAGCTGATCGACCTTCCTGGAATCGGGATCTACTCTTCTCGATCCATTCCGATTTTTGCTGATAATCTCGATATTGCAACTGTCGATACCAATATAAGAAGAATATTGATCCATGAGCTTGGCTTGGTTGAAACTGCCGGGTCGGCTGAGTTTCTCTCAGCCGCAGAAGCGGTTCTGCCCCGAGGGAAAAGCCGTGATTGGCATAATGCTCTTATGGACTACGGCGCACTCTACCTGACGGGGAAAAAAACCGGGATACGACCTCTTACCAGGCAATCGAAATTCAATGGATCGACGCGCTGGTACAGGGGGAGAATTGTCAAGGATCTTATCGGGGTTAACATGATGCTTCTCGAGGAGTTGACCGAACGGTACGGAAAAAGGGTTGTCGATGTTCTCGATCAGCTTGAAGAGGAAGGTCTTGTCGAACGCTTTTCAGCAGGGGCAACAGGTACCTGTTACAGAATTCCGGATTGATGTGAGTCGGCGTTCAAAAGCTTTTGAGCGGTTGAGCCATGGTGGATAACTTTATCGTTTATGTTGATTTCTGCCCAAGTTTGAGGTTTTTCCTAAAGGAAGGCAAAGATGGAAAAACAATACACAAACGCTTGTGTCATGCAACGACCGTAAAAGATGTCGTCGAATCGTTCGGCGTTCCTCATACGGAGGTTGGCCGGATAGTGGTGAACGGTAAAGCGTTTGAGTTCAATTATCATATGTTTCCGGAGGACAGAGTGATAATCGGCGATGTCAATCCGGATGTAGCTGAAGGTTTCGGTTTGCAGCCTATACCTGACAAGAGTGCGGCATTCATCGCTGATGAGCATATTTCCAAACTGGTACGGAGGCTCAGGGTGCTCGGCATTGACACGTTCCTTTTTTCAGGAGGTAGTGATAATGAACTACTGGTTGCGGTGCGGCGCCACGGCCGTATTTTACTGACAAGAGACAGGCGCCTTCTCATGCACCGTATTGTTCGTTCAGGTTACTGTATACGTTCGGACAACGCTCTTCAACAGGTGTACGAGGTTATTCGACGATTTTCATTGAGTGGCAGCCTTGATCCTTTTACCAGGTGCCCTTCCTCTGCAACGGCTTGCTTGAAAAAGTGGACAAGCGGATGCTATTGAATCGGCTCGAACCGAAAACACGCCGTTACTACATGGATTTTCTGATGTGTACTTCATGCGGGAAAATATACTGGCGCGGTTCACATGCCGAAAAACTGGGAGCCTTTGTGTCTGATGTTATGAAAAGATTTGGCTAGTCGGAGTTATAGAGGGTGTTCATCGTACTGTAAAGAGAATCGATCTCTTTCTGGAACGCCATGCTTATTGACTTCCGTTTCAGTTTCAACGTTGGAGTCATATAGCCGTTTTCAATGGTGAAGGGATCCTGCATCAACAGGAACTTCCTTACCTTTTCATGGGCAGCGAGCTGCCTCGAAATGTTACGGAGAAGAGATTCATAAATTTGACGGACCTGTTTGAGCTCGACAAGATCACTCTTTGTTGTCCAGTTCAACTGTCTTTCTTCTGCAAACGATTCCAGTTCAGAAAAGTTGGGAACGATAAGGGCGACAAGAAACGGTTTTTTTTCTCCGGCAACCATGACCTGCTCAACATAGTTGTTTTCAGCAATCAATTGCTCGATAGGGAGAGGTGCAATGTTTTTTCCACCGGAGGTTACGATGATATGTTTCTTTCGGTCGGTTATTTTCAAATAACCGTCTTCATCGAGTTCGCCGATATCGCCGGTGTGGAACCATCCATCGTAGATGACCTCTTTAGTCGCTTCTTCGTCATTCCAGTAACCCTTCATAATGTTCGGCCCCTTGAAGAGTATCTCTCCATCGGTGTCGATTGTAACCTCAACATTGTCAACAACCGGCCCCACGGTACCGAATTTTACCTTTTCAGGACGGTTGACATTGGTCACTGGCGATGTTTCCGTCAATCCATAGCCTTCGAGAATGACGATGCCAAGTGCCTGAAAGAATTCACCGACTTTAATTGGAAGAGCAGCTCCGCCTGAAACAAAATAGCGTAGGTGTCCCCCAAATTTTTCCTGGATCTTGGAGTAGACAAGTTTGTTTGCAAGGCTGTGCTGCACGGCAAGCAGAACGCCCGGTTTGCCTGCTCGATCCTGTTTGTGGTATGCTATTCCGGCATCGTATGCCCACTTGAATATTTTTTGTTTGACCGGGCTTTGATTTTCAATCTGTTTCAAAATATTGGCCTTGATCCGGTCGAAAAGCCGTGGAACTGTAAAAATAATCGTGGGTCGTGCCTCTGCAATGTTCAACGAGACGGTTTCGATACTTTCTGCGAGATAGATTTGGGCACCGCATGCAAAAAGCAGATAGTAGCCACCGGTTCTCTCGTACGAATGAGAGAGTGGAAGAAAAGAAAGACTCCGATCCGACTCGTCAAGTCGAATAATCGAAGAGCAGGACTTGACGTTTTCACAGATATTTCGATGGGTCAGCATAACGCCTTTTGGCAGTCCGGTTGTTCCTGAGGTATAGATGATGGTTGCTATATCATCAGGCTTCAGCATCGTGTAGCTTATGTAATCAGGTGTACTGTCAAGGAGGGCAAGACCGGTTTTTTTTGCTTCCGAAAGCTCCGTAACGCTATCGACCTTTTCGTCAAGTCGGTTCATGACGATAATAAATTCGAGATCAGGAAGGTTTTGCCAGATGGAAAGGACTTTTCCAAGCTGGAGCATATTGGAGACAATTATGGCCTTGGAACCGGAATCTTTGAGGATGTATTCTATCTGAACAGGGGGAAGTGACGGATACAGCGGAACATCGGCTGCTCCTATGCTAAGGATAGCCATGTCGGCAAGATACCAGCCTGGACGGTTTTCCGATAAAATGGCGACACGGTCTTTTCTTTCAATGCCCTTGTGCTTCAAAAACGCGGCGAGAGCGGAAACGTCTTCACTGAGTGAGTCATATGAGATCGTTTCATAGGTGCCATTAACTTTTCTGGCAAGAGGGAATTTTTTCTGTTGTTTTTTGTAATGGCGGAAAACGCTTGTGAAAAGTTCTGGGAGTGTCTGGAAATCAGGATATATAAGACCCATAAAGTAACCTGGTTTTGATATGTCGAGTTTACTGCTTCAGCGTGACCAACCGCATTTCCCGAGACTTCGGGCCGTCAGGCGGGGGGAACCAGGCGCGGCAGCGTGTCACTAGGCCGGACAGGAAATTTGTCCTAAAAAAATATGTAACATTAGTTTACAACCTTTGCAAATGATTGTCGCTGAACAAGCGGTTTTGGTATCGAAAAAGTATGTTTGTTGAGGTCTGAGGTTTGCTTTACATTTCTGCATGTAAGAATACTTATCTGAGAGAAGGCAACATGCTGGTGTTTGGAATCAAAGATGAATTATGGGACAGGATTTGAACAAGGTAGAACGTCTGTACGATACGGTGGCTAGGGAGTATGCAGAGGCATTCTGTGGCGAGCATGAAGAGAAGCCGAAAGACCGGGAAATACTCTACAGATTTTCGCAAGAGATCGGAGGCAACGAGCCGGTCTGGGATTTCGGCTGTGGTCCGGGTCAAACTACGGCATACCTGAAAAACCTTGGTGTTGAAATCTCTGGGCTGGATCTGTCGGAGGAAATACTGAAGCAGGCCAAGGCGATTCATCCGGAGATACATTTCCGGAAGGGAAATATTCTCGAACTCGAATTTGAATCCAACTCAATAGCCGGTATTGTAGCTTTTTACGCTATAGTGCATTTGACAGAAAAGCAGGTAGGAACTGTATTCCGTGAAGTGTTTCGTGTATTGCTGCCAGGCGGAACATTTCTTTTAACCTATCACATTGGTGATGAAACAATCCACCTGGATGAATTTCTCGGCATGAAAGTCGATGGAGACTTCATGTTTTTCAAGACGGATTTCATTTTCGGCTGCTTAAAGGACAGGGGATTTGAGGAAATAGAGATAATCGAAAGAGAGCCGTATTCCGGAGTGGAGTACGAAAGCCGAAGAGCTTATGTGTTTGCGAAAAAGCCTGCGGCACCAAAATCTCCCTGACATTTTGGCCCGCCTTGAGCTCAAGTCGTTCGCCGGACGCCGTTTTTTTTAACTCACCTAAAGAAACAAAGAACATGGTGCAATCTAAAGGTAGTGTCGAAGCGCACATGCGTGATATACAAAAGCATTCTTTTGAGTTTCACGACATTGTGGCCGGAGTTCGATCCCTTTTTCTGAAAACATGTCCGGATCTTTCGGAAGCAGTTAAATACGGAGGGATAGTTTTTCTGAAAGACAGGGAACTGACAGGGGGTATTTTTGTCTACAAGGAGCATGTCTCCGTAGAATTTAGTCACGGAGCATCATTTCACGATCCGGATGCAATCCTGGAAGGAAAAGGCAAATACAGGAGGCATATCAAGCTGCGCGGCGGTCTTGAAGAGGTGAGCGAAAAACGTGTGACGGTCATGATTGCACAGGCTTGCCCATAAACAGTTCTTTGCTATTTATGTTTTATAAAGCGGAATTGTCGGGTGATAAAAATGCATTTTCAGGGTAAAAAAGTTAAGCCTCACTAAAAATGAAAAATTCAAAAATTATTACCGCGGTTGTTGCTGTCCTTGTTTTTCTGCTGCTGTATCTGTTCGCTACACCCTATATCACTGTCAACCAGATAGAGGCAGCCGTAAAGAGCAATGATGCTGATGCGTTATCCGAACATGTCGATTTTCCTGTTTTACGGCAGAACCTGAAAGACCGTCTCAATGCGGACATCTTGAATGGCATGTTGTCGGAAGATATGGATGAAGATGACCAGTTCGCTGCTTTTGGGGCGGCTTTGGGAGGTATGGTGGTGGAAAGAATGATTGACGCTATTGTTACTCCGGCCGGTATTACGCGGATGATGGAGAGTCAACAGTTCGTGATTGAGGAAGATGGTCGTTCTTCTACGAATCAACAATCGCAGGAGCCTTTTACCGATGCTGTCATGTCTTATGAATCGTTCGATGAATTTGTGGTTACTCTTCCGGAGAATGAGTTGGGAAAGGAGGTGAAATATGTTTTCAGCCGCAGGGGGATGGGATGGAAGCTTTCGGACATACTGTTTCCGATGTTATGAAAGAGCGGAGGATGAACATGGAGGTATAGAATAAGAAACAGGCTGTCTCAGAAACAGATGTGAGAAAGCCTCATGATTGTCAGTCAGTACCCAAAATTCCCCGATGTCATACCCGAGGATAACGGAGAGAAAGAGGGCAAACCATCCTCTTGAATCGATGCTTTGAAAACGAATGTCCCCATAAAAATACAAGAGGCTGTCTCAAAACGACAGCCTCTTTCATGTTTGAGGCGAAGAGCGGATTCGAACCGCTGTAAAAGGTTTTGCAGACCTCTGCCTAGCCACTCGGCCACTTCGCCTTGTTCATAGGGAAGATAATGTATAGAAAAAGATCAATGATTACAAATGATGGATTGGCCTATAGTTGTCGTTATGATGCATTACCGGTCAATTTCGTTCGATAACTCTTCCCATAACTCTTTATAGGCTATTGCCGCCGGAGCATTCGGCCTGACAGCGTTGAGAGGTGCTCGATAGATGCCCATTTTCTCAACTTCCGAGTTGTATGGAATGATCCGATTGAGGAAACGCTTTTTTCCACAGTATTCCTCGACAATATCCCGGTGCATGGCCTTACGGCGTTCGAACATGGTGAAAAAACCTCTGATTTTCGAGGTGTCGAGTTTGTTTGTTTTAAAGAAAGCAAGCAACTGTTCAAAAGTTCTCAACGAAAGGGTTGTCGGGATGAGCGGAACGAGAATGAAGTCCGAAGCTGTAAAGACGCTTTCAGATAAAAGGGTGAGGTTCGGCGGGCAATCGAAAAAGATGTAAGGGTATTCGGTGTTGAGTTCCTGGATGTTACTTTTCAGTTTCTTTTGAGGTTTTTTTTCCTCCTGCAGTTCAATGTCCAGATTCCGGTATGAAAAATCTGCTGGTAAAAGGTCGAGATTGTCGTAGTCCGTACCTTTGATGTTATCATAGATTTTTTTATTTCCCTTGAGAAATTTTTTGCTCGAGTATTTTTTGTTCGGAACGATTCGGAAGTAGAATGAACTCGCCCCTTGCGGATCAAGATCGCAGATAAGCGTTGGGGGGGCGGCAAGAGAAGAAAGATACGCCAGATTGACTGCAGATGCGGTTTTTCCTACACCTCCCTTGATGCTGTAGAGTGCAATGGTTTTCATGTCAGCGGTATTTGTTGAGCAACTGGTTGAAAAGGGCTTCGGTTTCAGGTTTGTCAAAAACGTCGAAAGCACTATGAAAATGTGAACGAACATTTTCTCGTTCGTGATGCAATGCAGTTACCAGTCCGCCGAGCGAAGCGGCAAAAGGAATGTTGTGGGTTGTGGACTCGAGGTGTGAAAGATAGTCGTTGAGATAGTTTTGTTGTACTGACAGGTCGACAAACGTTCCAAGATTGTCCTGTAGTGTTTTTAGCTGACGAACAATGTTCAAAAGCGTCTTGGCAGGAAAGAGAGACGCATAAAATTCCAGTAGATAACGCAGCTTTTTACAGTCGAGGCGTAAAGCGTGAAGTTCTGTGTCGGTTGCGATCCGGCTGACGCTCCTACCGTGACGGATGACTTTTTTCCATGCCTTTTGTATTGTCGACACGGCAACTTCCGATGTTTTCTTTTCTGCATCAGGGGTGGTTTTTGAATCCGGTAATGTTTCATTTATTAGAAACGATTCCCATTCCTTCATAAAATGCCGGTACTTTTCGGAACCAAGATATCGTGAGAAATTTCTCAACTCTTTTCTGTGACGATTCCGAAGGTCTGCGAAAAATGGATCGAGGGAGTCACGCATGGTGACAGGGAGAAGGTCTTTGAACTTTTTGGCCTGAATCAGGTAAACGTCCTGGTCTCGAAGATTGTTGGTTCTTTTTCCGAGTTCTCGGAATGCCTGCTTGTAACGATAAAGCTCTTCATGTGGAAAAATTCCTTTTAACTGAGCAAGGATCGAACGGGTTCTGCGGATGGCGACACGGTAGTCGTGCAAAAATTCTGTGTCGATGTTTTGGGGGATCCATTGCTCGTTGATATGAATGACCTCGAGCGTTGAAAGCAGTAATTGTCTCGCTGACTCATGGATGGTGTTGCCGGGTTTTAGCTTGAGAGAGGGCTTGGGCGAATAGTTTGCCGGGGTAGTTCCCGTTGCAGCAAGTACCGCTGTGTAAAAGCCGAGAAAATTGGATTTTTCTTTATAATCGGAACTTTGTTGAAGCCGCTCTGCGATAGTTTCAAGTTCTTTCCCATAACCTCTTATCGGGGAAAGCTTGAGAGCGATTGTTGCAGGCTCTTCGGAGTTCGACTGTATCGATCGCAGTTCGATTGATGCGACGGTTTTCTGGTTTTCATCGAGAACCCGCCATCTCTTCACTTCGGTTTCGACCGTTCCGAAGCAGATGAAAGCTCTGAGCTTTGAAATATCGAGTAGTCTCGAGGCTATTGTCTTTTCAGCAATATTTCCAGCAAAAAAATTCTGCGGTTTTTTTCTTAGTGAAGCAGAACCCAATTCCCTGCCATTTTTTATTTCCACGATACGAAGTCGGGAACCGTAGTGAACGATTGCTTTTTTTTGGCTCCAACCTTTCCAATCGAAGGTGTCGAAAAAACGAATCGTTTCGTTTTTTTGGGGGGCTGCCTGTAAAGAGAACGGAATATGTTTGCCTTTGAAGAGCAGAGGAAGGTCAAAGGTATCTGAAACGAAGAAAAAAAGAGGGTCAAGGCTTGTATTCATAAGAAAGGAGTAAAGAGTATCAACCGATATTTTTCAATATACTAATTACTTCATTGATTACTTGGATAGAGTGCTTCCATAATCGTAACATATCGGGTTTATTTTTTCCGTAGCGAGCCTCTTTTGTCTGTGGCTGGTAATCGTTTCAACTTGTGTTATCACTTTTAAAAAGGCCAAGTTTTTCTTATGTTAAGCCTCTGTAATTTCTACCTGAAACGGGCATCGAATGTTTCAAATCGACCTGACTTTTTTGGACGTTTAGGGTAGTTTCTCTATTTGGGTTATACCTTTAATTATTTCTATTCACACAAGCGTTAAACATTGCCATATGAAATATTCGTTCTCGTTACTCGGCATGGTGATAATGCTTCTTGCGGGTTGCTCATCGCAAGCTCCTCCTCATGATGTTTCAGGCAACATGACCGTCGGTATGGTTTTTGACGTTGGTGGGAGAGGCGATAAATCTTTTAACGATGCAGCATATAATGGTCTTGAAATGTCAAGGGATTCACTCGGTGTGGATATTGTTTTTATAGAGCCCTCGGGCGAAGGTGCTGACAGGGAAGCTGCATTGAGGCAGCTGGCAGCCGATCCTTCGGTCAAGGTGATTTTTGGCGTGGGACTTCTTTTCAGTGAAGATATCTCTGAGATGGCTGAAGAGTTTCCGGATAAGTATTTTGCCTGTATCGACTATCAGCCGAAAAAAGGTGCGATGATTCCTCAGAATCTTTCCGGGATTGCATTTGAAGATAAACGAGGATCTTTTCTTGCCGGGGCACTTGCCGGTTTGTCAACGAAAACCGGGTCAATAGGATTCATCGGAGGGATGGAGTCGAATATCATCAAACGGTTTGAAAATGGCTATGCAGCCGGTGCGAAATATGTGAACCCTGATATTATTGTCATTTCTGGGTATATCGGTATGACGGGCAGTGCCTTTGCGAATCCGGCCAAAGGCAAGGAATTGGCGCTCGGTCAGTATGCCAGGGGGGTCGATATCATCTATCAGGCTGCAGGTTTGAGTGGCGTCGGCGTAGTTGAAGCTGCCCGTGAGACAGGTAATCTGGTTATCGGGACGGATCGGGATCAGGGTGATCTCGCTCCAGGATATGTTCTGACCAGTATCACGAAAGCGATCGATCGAACCGTCTTTACGACAATTGAGCAGGTCCAGTCGGGAACGTTTCGAGGAGGACGGATGAATGTTTATGGATTGAATGGTCGTTACACCGATTATGTGTACAATGAAAACAATGCGCAATTGATCGGAGATGATGTTCACGTGAGAGTCGAGGGAATCCGCAAGCAGATCATCGATGGTGAGCTGAGCGCCGATTGACCCCGTAGAAAAAGCAAGTTACTTTGTCATAATCATGGGTGCGGAACAGCTCGTGCAAGTACCCTTAACATAAAAAAACAGGTGAAATATGAAGCAGTCTATCACATTTCTAAAACAGGTATGCGTTCTCCTTCTGTTCGTCAGTCTCGCAGCCTGCGGAAGCGGGGAAAAAGAGGGGTTGAGGAGTGAAATCGAGCAAACCATGGCAGAAATAAGCGATGAGTTAACGGCTCTGAAAGCTGTAACAATGGAGCAGCAAGGTGTTCTTGACGGATTGAAGGAAGATCTGAAATGGGAGTACAGCGAGGGACTCGATAAGCTGGTAAGTCAATACGGAAGTGAATTTTCAATGCTGAAAGAGAATATTGACGAGATGAATGGCATATACGATGCTGTTGCGGGTTATCAGGAAAAACTCGGTGGAGCTCCTCTTGAGTACAGCATGAGCCTTATCAAAGAACTTCTGGAAGAAAATCGTGAACGTTTCGAAGAGCTTGCAGGAGAAAACGAGGCTATTCAAGAAAAATTCTACGATCTTGCCGATCAGCTTGACGAATTAGGAGCTGAAGAAGCCCCGGTAGTTTCTGCTCAGGCTGAGGAAGATACTGTTTCTCAAACAGCCGATGTATCTGAAGAGACTGTGCTTTCTGAAACAACGGAGTCTGCCGAGTAAGTGTCACGAAAAATATTGGTGACCGGTGCTACCGGTTTTATTGGTTCACGTCTTGTACGAAAGCTGCTTTCTGGCGGTGATGAAGTATATGCCCTCGTTCGGAAGAGTTCAAATCTTGAACTCTTTTCGGACGTTGCAGGCAAGGTTCATATAGTGGAAGGCGACATTACGAATGTGGATTCCCTTCAAGATGCATTTGAAGGTATGGATCAGGTGTATCATTCGGCGGGATATACCTATATGGGCGGGTCAAACGGTAAAGTAGGCCTTCTCCGTTCCATTAATGTCGATGGAACCCGCAATGTCATGCAGGCCGCTCTCAACAAGCAGGTCGGCAGAGTCGTTCATGTCAGTTCCATAACCGCTGTCGGGATTTCCAAAAAGAACGATCCTCCCTGCAATGAATCATCGGAGTGGAATTTCGATAAGGTTGGCTTGTACTATGCTGAAACAAAAAGGCAAGCTGAAATCGAGGTCAAAAAAGCCGTAGAAAAAGGGCTCGATTGTGTTATCGTCAATCCGGCTTATGTATTCGGGGCGGGCGATGTCAACTTCAATGCCGGTCGCCTCATAAAAGACGCGTATCATAAAAAAATGCCGTTCTACCCTCTTGGGGGCGTTTGTGTCGTCGACGTTGAGATTGTTGTCGAGGCAGTAGTTCGTGCAATGGAGGTAGGTCGTACCGGAGAGCGTTACATCCTCGGCGGGGATAATGTTACGTACAAGGAGCTGGCGAATATAATCTCTCGGGTTACCGGTAGACCGATGTTCATGGTACCCCTTCCGTTTTTCGTTACTAAATTCCTGCATGCTTTACTGGTAATGCTGCACTTCAAAAACCGAGTTTCCAAGCTTTTTAACCCCACAATGTTCAGAGTGGCTTCAGAGTTCTTATATTTCTCTTCAGAGAAGGCCATTCGTGAGCTCGATATGAGAACAGAACCTATCGAGCAGAGTATACGGCGTGCTTTCAATTGGTATAAAGAAGAAGGGTTGCTTTAAACATACCGGTATATGCCTTCAAATACCATAGTTGAAAGGGTAGTTGCGGATCTACAAAAATATCCTCCTTTTGACGAACTCGCTCCTGATATTTTGCAGGAGCTGGCAGAGTCGGTTTCCCTTACCTACCATGAAGAAGGGGAAATTCTTTTTAGAAAGGGTGATACTTTAAAAAAGCATGCCTTCATGGTGATGAAGGGTGCAGTACGCCTGTTCGACAATGTTGACGGCAAGGAGGTGCTTGTTGATCTTTGCGACGAGGGGGATATTTTCGGTGTAAGAGCCATCTTCGCCCATCAGGACTATGTGTTGACTGCGCAGGTTGCTGAAGAAAGTCTGCTGTTCGAGCTTCCCGTCGATAAAATCAGGCATCTTCTCGAGACAAATCCCAGAGTATCCCTTTTCTTTGCCGGTGCTTTCGCAAAAAGTGTCGAAGAGATCGAACACACGCTGACCGAAGCTTTCGGTATCGGGCAGCATCTCTACAGGGAGCAGTCATGTAACAGTTTTCTGCAGAATGAGACACTCGAGGTAAAGCCCGTTACGGACGTAATCACGTGTTCACCGGATATTACCATCCGTGAAGCGGCAAGGATAATGTCAGAACGAAATATCGGTTCCATTATCATTGTTTCTCCTCAAAAACATCCCCTCGGTATCATTACCGACACCGATCTTACTAAAAAAGTTGTTTCGAGGCCTGGTTCGATCAAGGAAGAGCCGGTAAGCAGTATCATGAGCAGCCCGGTCTATACGATCAGCGGTGGTAAGACCATTGCAGATATGGTGATGCTCATGGTGAAAACGAAGTTGCGTCATTTCTGCATGACAGAGGACGGTTCACCTGACAGTGCTGTTACAGGGATTATATCAGAGCACGATATCATCACTTCTGAAGGGAATAATCCCGCCGTTATCATGAAAGCGATCATGCAGGCTTCGGATCGTGATCAGCTCAAGGAACAAAGAGACATAACGGAGAATCTTCTCCAAGTCTACATGGAGCAAGAAGTGGCCGTGCATTTCATTTCCAATATCGTGACGGAGATCAATGATGCAATCATCACAAGAGCGATTGACTTTTCCTTGAAAGAGCTTGAAAGGGAAATGGAATTCGTACGCCCTGATGTGGATTTCTGCTGGTTGTCGCTTGGGAGCGAAGGTCGCAAGGAACAGCTATTGCGCACCGATCAGGATAATGCAATTCTTTATGCAGAACCAGCAGCAGGAGACAAAGAAGAGGTTCATGAGTATTTTCTGGCTCTCGGCGGAAAAGTGACCGGTATCCTTCAGCATTGTGGTTTTGTAGCGTGTCCGGCAGACGTCATGGCAAGCAATCCGATGTGGTGTCAGCCGTTGTCCGTGTGGAAAAGTTATTTTTCCAGATGGATCGTAACGCCTGAACCGAAAGCGGTCATGCATTCGACAATTTTTTTTGATTTCAGGCCTGTTTTCGGCCAGGCAAAGCTCGCTGCTGAGCTGAAGCAGGAAATTTTCAATCTTATAGCGAAAAACCGGGGGTTTCTTGGTTTTTTCGCTAAAAATGCCTTGCAGAATCCTCCTCCTCTCGGTTTTTTTCGCAATTTTCTGGTTGAAAAAAGCCGTGATCATGCAAATGAATTCGATATCAAGGCTCGTGCTATGATGCCTCTTTCCGATGCCGCCAGGGTTCTTGCCTACGAACAGAAGATTCCTGAATATTTCAGCACTGTCGAGCGTTTCAAGCGTCTTCAGGTTCTTGTGCCTGGTATGAAGGAGCTTGGGGCGGAAGCAGCGGCAGGATACGAATTTCTGATGCGTTTACGGGCTGTCAACGGTCTTGTCAATGTTTCCTCGGGCCGTTATATAAAACCGGAAACCCTTAACAAAATTGAACGGCAGAACCTCAGAAACGTTTTTTCAACCATCGAAAAAGTACAAAAAGCGCTGAACCTGAGATTCCAGCTTGATTATATTCGTGATTAGCTTTTTTGCAAAATCAATTGCATTGCGCCGTTGTCGACATGGGGAACTTCCTGCAAGTATTTGCGACTATGTGAATGGCTTTGCAGGACCTTCACATTTTGATCTATCCCTGGAAAAGGTTCGTTTTGTTGTTTTCGATACTGAAACAACAGGATTCGATTGTGGAAAAGATCTGGTTATTTCAATCGGCGCGATTGCTCTCGACGGTCTCCAGATCAATGTGGAAGACTCATTCGAAGTGCTTGTTCGCAGAGAAAGTGTCGGTGACTGTGAAGCAGTGACCACTCACGGGCTTCTCTTGCGGGATCTTCATGAGGGAAGCGATGAAAATGATGCGGTAACCGGTTTTCTGCAATACATAAGGAACAGTGTTCTTGTGGCACAACATGCCGATTTCGATGTTGCCATGATAAACCGAATATTGAAACAACGGTATCGAATCGAGCTTTTCAATCAGGTTATCGATACGGCGAGTCTTGCCAAAAGGCTTGAAAAGGGTCCCTACTACAATCTTGCACACAAAGGAGGGGAGTATAGGCTGGATGTTTTATTGGAACGCTATAATATTCGCCTCTACGACAGGCATACTGCAGCAGGTGATGCATTTCTCACCGCTCAGCTTTTTCAGATGTTGCTCATGAAAGCCAGACATGCCGGAATTAAAACATTGCGAGAGATGCTTTTGAAGTAGCGCAAAGGAGCGCTGATCTTACTGTTTGAAGCTACAATCTCGATACCGAGCTTTTTGCTTCCAGATATTACAGCTATGTTCTGATGAACAATGAAATAACCTGGATCATTGTTCACTTTGGACGCAATTTCTTTTCGATTCCTTTTTCTTTGCGAAAATCATCATTCTCGGTGACGTTTCCGTATGGTACGCCGACCCCGTGTAATCCCCGATAATACGATCAATTATAAAACCGGTCGATTGGAGCATGTCTTTCATTGTTTTCAATGAGTACAGCGTGACTGATTCTTCAAAAGAGATCGATTCGTCTGAAGAGCGTATCGTTATTTGCTTGATAACGCGGTTGGATTCGATGCTGCGTTGTTCGGAAACGTTCAGGCCTTCAATGTTTCGGGAAGAAGTGGGGATGAGGTTTTTTTTCAGGTAGACGGGATTCATCAGATCGAGGATGTACCAGCCGCCTTTTTTCAGAGACCTGTAAACATTTTCCAAGACCTGAAGGTCTTCCCCTTTCGTTTTGAAATAACCAAAACTCGAGAACAGTTGCACGACGAGATCGTAACGGTTTACCGCGGTAATATGCCGCATGTCCTCTCTGGTGCACTCGATCGAGATGTTTTCCCGATCGGCTTGCGAACGTGTACATTCAAGTAGAAACGGGGAGAGATCGTTTGCCGTTGTTTTGAAGCCTTGACGGGCAAGTTCCAATGCATGTCGTCCTGCACCGCAGGCGATATCCATGACGGTGATATCTGACGGTTCAAAGCTTTCCAGTCCTGTTTTGCTGATAATGGTTTCAAGACAAGATTTTGCCTCGTCATCGTTCCTATGGCTGTATACTTTCAGATACAGGGGATGATTGAACCACTCGGCAAACCATTCTTTTTCAGGTTTATCGGTCATAAGTATAGATGTTTATCATCTCTTCCGGTTTTCCTCTGTGTTATATGGACAAAACGAGAAAAACGAAACGTTATTTTTCTGAAACATGAGGTTTTCTGTTCGTAGAGCTCGAGACCGGCACAGAAATCATCTTATCGGATAATATCCTCGAACCATACCGTTTCGTGAAAGAGGGGCTCGGGATTCATTGTGATCCAATATCCATTGAGATAAACGGAAGAACTACCAGGTTTTCTGGTTAGGACTGCGGGTTGCTTGAAAAGAGACATCAGCCATGAGCGGATCGCATACTCATAATACAAGAGGCTGCCCTTTGAGACAGCCTCTTCATCGCAAAAAAGCTAAGCTCATTTTGTCGCTTTACTGACAAAGTCAGTAAGGACTTTCTGGTCGTTCTCGCCGTTCGGAATGCGAACGTTTTTTTCCATGAATTTCCAGGCGTTTGTTTTCTCGGACTTTACCGAGTAAACAAGTTTCGCAACCTTGAAATCATTTCCACCTTTCTTTGCTGTCTTGTCGCCGAATGTTTGTTTCTTGGCCATAACTCAGAAATCGGTTACATGTGATCGTACAGCAGGATCAATCCTGCAAAAAATTGAGAGGTAATGTAATAATAAAACTGTTGAATGACAAGTGTGCGGAGATGCTTATAGCCGGGCTTGCAGATATGCGTTTTCGTTTGTCAGGAGGTGCATTGGGCGCTATGGTTGAGCGGCATTAGCGAACGTTTTATAGCGGTTTTCTTCTGTTTTTTGTTGTTTATACGTCTTAAATACTTGCAGTATGCTCTATTATTTCATATATAATTTCATAGTTATATGGTTTCCCTGACTTTTCCGAGACATAATTTCTGTAATCGGTAAAAAGCTGGAGTGGTGCTGAAAGTATCGTACAGCACTGATGCGGTAACGATTACTTCACATGCCGTGAAGAATTCTGCGGGCATTGACAGTAGGGAATTGTAATAGTATCATTTTTAACTGTTTATGCCATGAAGAATTTTATCACGTTGCTCGTCTTTTTTGTATTTGCCGGCGTCGTGAGCGATGCCTTTGCTGTTGAGTGGAACTGGAAAGGGGATGTCATGTATCGTTATCAGATTGACAATCCCGAAACGAAGGATAATAACCGTGACAGCCATCGTCTGCGCGTTCGTATAGGAGGTTTTCCTGAAATCAGCGAAGAATTGAACGCTGGTATAGAGCTTTCGACGGGAGGGAGCAACCCTGTTTCTCGAATGCAGGTTCTTGGTGAGGGTTTTACCGCAAAATCGTTCAAACTCAATCAGGCCTATATTGATTTTCATCCTATGTCATATGGACTCGACGGGCGTGTGGATATCGTCCTCGGGAAGCGTGCCGTGAGTGAGTCCATTGTTCGAGTCAACGATCTTTTATGGGATACCGACCTGACCATCGAAGGTCTGTCTCTGCATTACGGTAAGGACGGCAGGAAACATTCTGCAGGTCTGAATGCGGTTCTTGGTTACTATTTCATCGATGAGGCGGGTGATGGTGAAAACGATCCTGCATTCTGGGTGTCACAATTGGCCTGGAATGGAAAAGTCGACAATAGCAGTTTTATGATTGGCGCGGGGTTTTACAACTACCTCAATATTGCTGATACCAATGTTGCTGGCTGGGCATATAAAGACAAGTTATTCAATAACAGTGGTACTGGTAGCGGCACCCCTGCAGCTACGCTGAAGTACGATTATGATGTGCTCGAAATCTTCATGTATTTCGATACGGGCTTGATTGGAAAGGTTCCCTTGAAAGTTTACAGTCAATATGCCATCAATGTAGCCGAAGACGTTGATGAGGAAAACAAGGCTTACTTGTTTGGAGCAAAACTTGGTAAGGCAGCAAAGCCGGGGCGATGGGAAATCGATGCCAATTATTGCTATATCGAGAAAGATGCTTTGCTCGGAGCGTTCACCGACGGTACTCGTTTTGGAGGAGGGACTGACGGCAAAGGTTTCGAGGTGGGAGGTAAATATCTGCTCGTGCAAAACATGATGCTAAGTCTCAAGTACTATAACCATGATCAGGGCGTTGGTTCAGAAGATGCCGGTGAAGGGCTCGATATCTGGCAGGCCGATGTTGTGGTCAAGTTTTAAAAAAATACTTGTAAGTTTCTTCAATTATTACTATATAATTACATAGTTGTAATATGTTCAGAGTTCGATGCTATGCTCGGCAGAAAAAAAGAAATGATTTATGGCGGCAATGATTACGCGTAGAGATTTCAGCAGACTCTTCATTGCAGGTATTGCCGGGTCGGTAATGGGGCCTCTTGGTATACCGAAAAAGGCTTATTCCTCGACAAGGAGCGTCGTGGTTATTGGTGGTGGGTTCGGAGGTGCGGCCGCCGCAAGACATATCAAGGAAATCGATCCATCTGTTGCGGTAACGCTTGTCGAACCGAAGGTGGTGTATTACACCTGTCCCTTGAGTAACTGGGTTTTCTGCGGGTTGCAAAATATCCAAGAGTTAGCACAAACATACAGGCTATTGACAGAGCGGTACGGGGTCGATGTCATTGCAGACAGGGCGTTTGCAATCGATCCGATTACCTATAAAGTCAGGCTGGAGAAAGGCAAGGTTCTTGAATATGATCGCCTTGTCGTCTCTCCCGGCGTAAGTTTCGACTGGAATGCCATTGACGGTTACAGCGAAGAAGTTGCAACAGGCGTAATGCCACACGCGTATGAGGCCGGACCGCAGACGTTGTTGTTACAAAAACAACTAACATCAATGAAGGATGGAGGAACCGTGATCATCTGTCCGCCCGGTGGAGAGTACCGTTGTCCCGTAGCTCCATATGAACGGGCAAGTTTAATTGCTCATTATCTCAAAAAGTACAAGTCGAAATCGCGTGTTCTCGTACTGGACGGCAAGGATGGATTTTCAGATCAAGATCAGTTCATGAAAGGATGGGAGCGCTTTTATCCCGGGATGATCGAATGGCGCGGGGCATTTGCCGGTGGGAAGGTGGAGAGTGTCAATTCAGAGCAAATGAGTGTTGCCACCGAGTTCGGTGATGAGTTCGCCGATGTAATCAATGTCATCCCTCCTCAGAAGGCGGGTAAAATCGCCCTCGATACAGGGCTTGCCGATGCTTCCGGATGGTGTCCGGTGAACCCTCTGACGTTGGAGTCGACCATTCATCCGGGAATTCACGTGATAGGTGATGCATGTAAGGCTGCACCTATGCCGAAATCAGGATTTGCCGCAGGAAGCCAGGGAAAAGTTGCTGCTTCGGCAGTGTTACGTCTTTTCAACGGTGAACTGCCACGGTCACCTTCATTCGGCAGCATCTGCTACAGTCTTGTCACTCAGGGATATGGTTTTTCGGCGAAAGGTAGCTTTTCGGTCGATTCAGGTCGGATAACGGTTGTAAAGGGCGAGGGTGGGATGACACCGATCGATGCTTCTGATGCGCGTTATCGTGAAGAGGCTGACCAGGCTGTGACATGGTATCGGGACATTACAACAAATACCTGGGGATGAGTTGTGCCATAAGCGGCTGTTGTTGGGAGATGTTTTTCTGTAAACAAATGTAAGATGACTATGATGCATATCTACATGATTGCTGCTGCTGTTTTTTTTCTGTTTCCCTCGTCTCTCGTGGCCGATGAGCCTGGTGAAGAACAGATCGAGCTTGGCCGGAAGGTGTCCTTCGACAGCATGAAGGGGAACTGTCTGGCCTGTCACATGATGCCAGGAGGAGAACAGCCGGGTAATTTCGGCCCGCCTCTTATTCAGATGAAAGCGAGGTTTCCGGAAAGGTCCGTCCTTCGGCGTCAGATTTGGGACGCTACGGAAAAAAATCCCAAAAGCATCATGCCTCCCTTCGGTAAACATGGTATTCTGAGCGAGGAGGAGGTAGATGCCGTAGTCGATTACATGTACGCTCTATGATTGTTCTTTTTTCAGAAACCAATTTTACTGATAACAGGAGGTAAACATGACCATTACCCGCCGTCGTTTTTTAAGGACACTCGGAGGAACTCTGGCCAGCGCCGCACTTGCTGTCACGATTCCCCTACAGGTGTTCGCAAAAAGAAGTGACGAGGCTTTCCTCTCGGGGAGTCTCGAGGAAGCAATCAATGCGAAATACGGTTCTCTGCCGATAGAGGATTCAGGCCAGATACAGATAAAGGCTCCTCAAATTGCTGAAAACGGGGCATTTGTACCTGTGACGATTTCAACTGATATACCGGGTGCTACCAGCATTAGCATTTTCGCAGAAGCAAATTTTTCGCCTCTTGTTGCATCGTTTGACGTTTTGCCTCGTATGCATCCTGATGTCTCCTTGAGGATTCGTATGGCAAAAACATCGGATATCACTGTTCTCGTAAAGGCAGGGGATAAGCTCTACAGGGCAACGCGTGAGGTCAAGGTCACCATCGGCGGCTGTGGCGGATAACAACTATAATAATAGAGAAGGAGGTAGAATGAAAGTAAAAGCTGTTGCCAAAGGAGACGCAGTGTCTGTAAAAATGCTGATCAAGCATCCTATGGAAATGGGGCGTCGTAAGGATGCGGAAGGAAATCTGATACCGGCGCACTATATCACCGAGGTGACCGTGAAATACAACGGGGAGATCGTTTTCCATTCCGAACTCGGCCCGGGTGTTTCGATGGATCCTTATCTGGCCTTTACTTTTGACGGTGCAAAAGCAGGAGAGTCGATATCACTGAGCTGGATGGATAACAAGGGGCAAAGTGAGCGTGTCGATGCGATCATCGGCGGGACCTAATTAAACATCATTTACCGGAACGTCATGAAGAAGATATCACAGAGTCGAATGTTTCTGCTGCTGCTGCTACCGGTTACTATGCTGTGGTCATGTCAGACAAAAGATTACAGTGCCCTTGTCGATAAGGACATCGAGGAATTCAGGGCGTATTTCACCGAAAGGTTTCCCGATGTTGAGCTCGATGATTTCGCGGACGGTGTCTATGCCATAGACGATAATGCAAGGGAGCAATGGCTGGCAATGGAAGATTTTCCTCCATACTCAATCGCAGTTGAAGAGGGCCAGGCATTGTTCGAGAATTCATTCTCGAACGGGAAGACCTATACTGACTGTTTTCCTGAAGGAGGTGCCGTTCGCCACAATTATCCCTATTTCGACGAACAACGCAACATGGTCGTTACCCTCGAGATGGCCATCAACGAGTGCCGGTCGGCAAACGGAGAGCCCCCCCTCGAGTACAAAAAAGGGGATATTGCCAAAATTTCAAGCTACATGGCTTATATCAGTAGGGGTAAACCCGTTGAGGTGAAGGTTTCGAGTCAAGGTGCTTACGAGGCATATCTCAAAGGGAAGGAGTTTTTCTATGCGAAACGAGGACAGCTCAACATGTCGTGTGCAGGGTGTCATATGCGCTACTCCGGCAGGCGTCTACGGTCAGAGGTCATAAGCCCTGCATTGGGTCACCCTGTCCATTTCCCTGTATTTCGGTTGAAATGGGGAGAGATCGGAACACTTCAGAGACGTTACGCAGGATGTAACAGGAATATCGGGGCTAAACCTCTTGCTATACAGGGGGAGGAATACTGCAACCTTGAATTTTTCCAAACCGTGATGTCGAATGGCATGCACTTCAATGGTCCGGCTTCACGTAAATAAGGAGAAACGAGTGATGAAGAAACTGATTCCATGGTACTGCTTATTGATATTGTTGCTGTCTGGTCCTACGCTGTATGCCGCTCCTTCTGCAGAGCAACTTATCCTGAAGGCAGAGGAGGCCAGGAAAGGAGCGGCAGATCTGGGTTTTGAATGGAGAGATACGGCCACCCTTATAGCCGAGGCCCGTGAGGCACTGGAAAAAGGTCAGGAAAAGCAGGCTGCTATGCTTGCAGGGGAGGCATTGCGCCAGGGAGAGCTGGCTGTCGGGCAAGGGACCTTCATGCACAACAATTGGCAGGAATTTATTCCAGTACATTGAGCTGCTGTTTTGCCTCTCAGAGAAAAGACTTTCATTCAAAAAGAAAGAACTATGCAAATTTCACGCCGTGAATTTCTTCGTATTCTTGGTATAGCCGGTGTTGCCGGCATGTTGCCGGCAGGTATTCAAGGTTGTAATTCGGCTGCTGATATGTACAGTTTTCCGGAGTTTGGAGATATACGACTACTGCATATTACCGATACCCATGCACAGCTGATGCCTGTTTATTATCGTGAGCCAAGTCTGAATCTGGGTTTCGGGGAGGCTTTCGGGCGTCCTCCTCATCTGGTTGGTCAGGCTTTTCTTGAATATTACAAAATCTCCGCCGGCAGTCCTTTTGCTTATGCATACACTTCTCTTGATTATGTCGATGCGGCTCAGCGGTTCGGAAAGCTTGGAGGGTTTGCACATCTGAAGACCTTGGTCGACAAAATGAGGGGCGTGTTCGGAAGGGATAAAACACTTCTGTTCGACACCGGTGATACGTGGCAGGGTTCGGGGACGGCATTGTGGACAAAGGGAACCGATATGGTCGATGCCTGTAACCTTCTCGGTGTTGATGTGATGACTGGCCATTGGGAGTTCACCTATGGGGCTGAGGTTGTTCGCAGCAACCTCGAGAGGTTCAAGGGAGATTTTGTCGCCCAGAACGTTAAAGTCAAGGAAGAGGCGCTTTTCGAAGGAGTCGAGGCATTCGATGAAATGACAGGGCATGCATTCAGGCCATATGTCATGAAAGAACTCGGCAGGAAGAGGATCGCCGTTATCGGCCAGGCCTTTCCCTACACACCGATTGCGAATCCGCAACGATTCATTCCCGACTGGACGTTCGGTATCAACAGCATGGAGCTTCAGGAGCTGGTTGACAAGATCCGTCGAGATGAACGGCCCGATGCCGTGATACTGATCTCTCACAATGGTATGGATGTCGATATCAAACTGGCAGGAGAGGTCAGCGGTATCGATGTGATTTTCGGTGGGCATACCCATGATGCGATTCCTCGACCTTTCGAAGTTCGAAATGCAAGGGGTCGTACTCTTGTAACCAATGCCGGGTCGAACGGCAAGTTTCTGGGAGTGATGGATCTCGAGCTCGGAAACGGAAGAGTACAAGATTATCGTTACCGGCTTTTACCCGTTTTTTCGAACGAACTCGGAGAAGACCGGAAAATGAAAGCGATGATCGACGATATCCGCAAGCCTTACTTCGACAAGCTTCATCAACCGCTTGCTACAACAGATTCGTTGCTTTACCGAAGAGGTAATTTCGACGGTCCGTTCGACAGGGTTATCTGTGATGCGCTTATTGCCCGCAACGACGCCCAAATTGCCCTTTCACCCGGGTTTCGATGGGGAACGACGCTTCTGCCCGGGCAAACCGTCACCATGGAGCATGTGCTCGATCAAACCTGTATGACCTATCCTGAAACGTATGTCCGTGACATGACCGGTACCCAGATCAGGGCTATCCTGGAAGATGTCGCGGACAATCTTTTCAATGCCGATCCCTACTACCAGCAGGGGGGGGATATGGTACGTGTCGGAGGTATACAGTACACTATAAACCCCTCAGCGGTATTTGGAAAACGTATAGGCAATATGCGGTTTTCCGATGGTAAACCCCTCGATGCTTCGGCCAAGTACCGGGTAGCGGGCTGGGCTACGGTTGGAGCTCAGTCTCCCGGAGAGCCGGTTTGGGAGAGCGTTGCCGAATATTTGAAGGATGTCAAGACCGTTGAAGTAAACAGTTCCGGATCACCGGTTGTAAAAAATGCCGAATCCAACCCGGGTGCCGATTTTTCCTGATGAATTTTTTCTATAAGGTCAATGAAAATATACGAATGAACGACGGTATGAGCATGAACAAGCTGAGCAAGTCATTTTCAGGACTTGGTATCTCCATGATGCTTATGGCGGTCATGATGATAAACCCGCAAACTTCGGTTTCCGGTCCTCTGATAAACGCTAAAGCCCTTGATGGAACTGAAATCTCGAGCCGGACCCTGGCGGGTAAAGCCTATATTGTTAACTTTTTCGCTTCATGGTGCCCCCCATGCCGCCAGGAAATTCCGGATATGGTTGAACTTCAGGAGAAATACGGTAAGGATGGATTCACCTTCATCGGCATTGGATTCAGGGATGAAGAACAGAGTATCAATGATTTTATTTGGGAGTATGGCATCAATTATCCCGTTATGATCGGTGATCAGGCGATGATTTCCACCTTTGGCGATTATATCCCAGGTGGACTTCGTGCGATTCCCGTATCATTTGTCATTGGCCGGGACGGCTCTCTAATCACGGTCGCTAAGGGTTTTCAGAGCAGGGAAGCCCTGGAGCAGCTGATTTTGCGAGCCCTTGAAACTGATGAACAGAGAGCGGGTGCTGTTCGGTAATACATACGGTTGTCGATTCAAATCAATCTTATTTTACAAAACGGTGATTTTCTCTCTTGCTTCTCGTTTCAAACGCACGATTTTTCTTGCCTGGATAGTTTTGTTATCGCTTCCTGCTCTTTATGAGATCGATGCTTCGGAATTTCTTGAACCTGAAAAAGCATTCAGACTCGAGGCAGAGCTTCGTGGTTCCGGTTCGATTGCATTACGTTGGACAATAGCCGAAGGCTGTAAGCTGTATCGCGAACAGGTCGATGTGTCGGTTGAAGATGGTGCTCAGAGGCTTGGAACGCTTGTTTTCCCGAAAGGAACAATGTTTGTAGACCCCCTGACAGGAGACGAATCGGAAATATACCACGATACTCTTTCGCTTTCCCTTCCGCTTGTTTCGGCATCGGAGCCTTTTACTTTGAAGGTCACCTATCAGGGATGTGCTGAAGGGGGGCTCTGTTATCCCCCGGTAACGGACAAATTTCTGGTCGATCCTGAACGGCCCGGCCTTCTTGTTCCGGAAAAAACCGGTGGTGTTTTTTCAAAAACAGTGTCGTCGAATACAGCAACGGAGTCTTCCCGCAACCTTTCTTCCTCTGAACAGGAAAGCTTTTTCAGTTCGACGCTCGAGGAGGGGAGCTTCTGGAAAATATCTCTGATGTTCCTTTTTTTCGGGCTTTTGCTGTCGTTCACACCTTGTATCCTTCCGATGGTTCCGATCCTGTCATCGATCATTGTCGGTGAAGGATCTGTTACTCGTCTGCGAGGTTTTCTCCTTGCGCTTGTCTACAGTCTCGGAATGGCGACTGTCTATACTATGCTGGGAGTGCTGGCTGGACTTGCAGGAGAGGGACTTGCCGGTTTTTTGCAGAGGCCTGAAGTGCTTGGGATTTTTTCTGTGCTGCTTGTTCTCCTTGCGCTTTCGATGTTCGATGTCTATCAAATCCAGATACCCTCGGCGCTGCAGACAAGATTGACCGGAACGTCGAGGATCATGAAAGGAGGGCGTTTTCCGGCGGTTTTTGTCATGGGGGCCATTTCGGCACTCGTTGTCGGTCCATGTGTCGCCGCTCCTTTGGCAGGAACGCTGGTTTATATCAGCCAGACAAAAAATGTCGTTACAGGAGGACTTGCATTGTTTTCCATGGCATCGGGTATGAGTGTTCCGCTTCTTCTTGTAGGACTGTCGGCAGGCTATCTCCTGCCACGTGCAGGAGCATGGATGACAGGAGTGAAACACTTATTCGGTTTTCTTCTGATAGCTGTTGCTATCTGGATCGTCACTCCTGTATTGCCTGCATGGGCGGTGTTGCTGGCATGGGGGTCCTTTGCCATACTTTGTTCGGTATTTCTTGGGGTCTTTGAATGCATAGCCGGGCAGCCTACGGTCGGTGAACGTTTCAGAAAAGCTTTTGGGGTTCTCTTGCTCATAGTCGGTGTTGTGGAACTCACTGGTGCTGCTTCCGGAGGCGACAGTGTGTTCGAACCTTTATCCGGTATATCAGGAGGTTCAGAAAGGCGTGCAGAGGCAGAAAAATCGCTTCGTTTTACCATGATTCATTCGGTTGAAGAACTGGACAGGGCTTTAGAATCTGCTCAACGTCCAGTCATGCTTGACTTTTATGCCGATTGGTGTGTTTCTTGCAAAGAGCTCGAACATCTCACGTTCAGTGATTCGCGCGTGGTTGAAAAACTCGAGAGTATCTCACTTCTCAAGGCCGATGTTACTGCAAATACCGAGGAAGAACGTGCACTGATGAAACGATTCTCCATTTTCGGGCCACCCGGTATCGTTTTTTTCGACAGTTCCGGCAGGGAGATCCCCGAAAGCAGGATCGCCGGATTTATTAATCCTGCCAATTTTATCGAACATATCGAGCGTTTTATAGGACAATAGACCATGGAAAAAGCCTGAATGCACGGTATCGGGTGTGTTGCTGGCAGAACGTATTGCGTTTCAGGAAAAAACAGCCATGTCTCGTTGAAAATGAGTGAATATATCCACTCTTTTCTTGACTGTTTCAAGAGGAATAGCGAAATTACACATAAGCTTTTCTCGTTTTACCCCCTTGTTTTTATCACAGCTGGTCATAATAGTGGTTTAAAAAAAGGTGTTTTTCTCCGATCAACACAAAATTGAAATCCATGCCAGGGCAACTGCACAGTATACCCAAGCTAAAAAAGTATCCATCAGGTAAACTTGGCTCAAAGATAGTTCATAGCGTTGACGAAAACCCTTTTCCTCTCATCTATGTCGATCTGACGCACCGCTGCAACTACAACTGCAACTACTGTTACAATCCCGTCAGATCATTACCGGACATGTCTTTGGATTACTTTCGAGAGGTATGCAGGCGATTGCCGAGCCGAGTGGCTTTCAGGTTCATGGGGGGTGAACCAACCCTCCATCCGCAATTTTTGGAATTCATTGTAACGGCTAACGAGTATAACCATATGGTTTCGTTTGTTTCAAATGGAACCATGCTGGCCGACACTTCTTTCGTCCGGTCTATAAAAAACACAGGCGTCCCTGTTATCGCGACGTTATCGATGAATGGAGGAAAAAACAATGAATGGTATCGGTTTATAGATAATGGCGATGTGGCTGAAGAAAAACTGACTGCTCTGAAGAACCTCGATGATGCGTGTATTGGTCGTATAGCGATTACAGCTATCATTGTCCGCGACGTCAACGAGGGGGTTGTCACGCAATTGATGGATTTATCGAGAGCGTATAAAAACGTCAGATATGTCCATTACCGGTCTGTCGGGAAGGTCGGCAGATTCATCGATTCAGAACCATATTCATTACAGGGGCTCAAACGTGTCGTCGATGAGCAGATTCCGAGAGATGAAAACTTTGAGCGTAAGGTAAAATTCGATGGTCTGGATACTACACCGGGTAATCGTTGTTTCGGATGCATGGGTTGTTATGAATACCACCAGAATCATAAAATCGAAATATGTTTGATCGACTTTGCCAAGCCGGACACGTTCAGCTGTTGGAAGCGTGGAAAACTTATCGAAGAGACGTTTCAGATCGAGACTTTTTTCGAAAACATGGTTCAATTTTCAACCTTTCTGGATAACAACTTTCCGGAACACAATCTGAAGTTGGAAGCAGGAAGTTTTTAAACGTTCAGGTCATGCGAGCAGTCGTTCGAGAAAAATGCCGGCCGATTCGAGGTATCGATCGTCAGCTTGATGACCGCCGGGAAAACAGCAATGTTCAAAAGGTATCCCTGATTCATGTAATCTTTTTTTATCCCGCTCAAATTCATTTTGTGTATAAAGCCGATCGGTGTTACCCCTTGCGATATGCGCTCTTTTCATTTTTCCGAGTTTCTCGTGTTCCGGTGGAATATTGCCGCCAAGGAACATGACTGCAGCCGGTTCACTGTTTCCGAGAAGTGCTGAACGGGCAGCCATTGCTGTCCCCATAGAAAAACCGTGATATACGAGAGTTCCGCTTAAAGGATATCGTTTCTCCAATTCGGTTATCACGGCGTTGACGTAGCTGATGTTTTCTTGTATCATCAATTCACGATTGCGACTGGTCATCCAGTTTGCGCCAACCATACCCTTCTGTTTGTAAAATGGATGAAGCGCCTCGACAGCACAGCAGAGCCAAGCCGAATTTCCGGTCATGCCTTTCAGGAGCGCAAGTTCGTCTTCAGCAAGCTGACCGTATCCGTGAAAGCCAACAATGAGGTGGAAGGGATCTGCTCCCGAAGGTTTTTGTAGAAGGTAGCGGCCCGAGATTTCGGTTTTTATAAAGTAGTGTTCAGGCATCGAGGGAGATTGATGATCATTGCATATTGGGCAGGGAAGCCTTGTGTACATTTCTTGCTTGTTAATATATCCCAGAAAATCAGTGAGTCAAAACTATCGATTTATTATCACTGTTTCAGGGGTGAAGAGGGAGTTCGGTACGAGCAGTGAGACGCTTATGAAATTCTTTTTGGTTTTTGGACGATACTGTACAATTACTCAAATTGAATGAGAGGTTGTTATAATCAGAAAGGTAAATCAAGCAGAAAAACGTGTTCAGGAGAGTCGACAAATGGGGAAAAAAGAAATTACGATTGCGCCTTCGCCAAACGGTCCGTTGATTGTAGAAAACATTGAAAGCATTACAGAGTCGAATGGAGATATTTTTCCTCTTCGTACTTCTGTCATTGCTCTATGCCGTTGCGGTGGGTCTGAGCACAAGCCTTTTTGTGACGGTACGCATGCGAAGATCGGGTGGACAGATGAGAAACAGGATGGAAGGCCGCCTAGGCGAAGTGATAGTTACAAAGGAGAGAACATAACCATCCACGATGATCGTGGAATCTGTTCTCACGCAGGGTTTTGCACGGATGGTCTACCTAAAGTGTTTTTCAGGAAATATGAGCCCTGGATCGATCCCGATGGGGAACGTGTCGAGAAAATTATCGAGACAATAAAGAAGTGTCCTTCCGGTGCGTTAAGTTATTCCATTGGAGCGCGGTTACACGATAACTTTTCTGAAAACCCTGAAATACGTATCACTGAAAACGGGCCGTATTACGTAAAAGGCAGCATTTCTCTTCATGATGCTGATAAGCCTGAATCCAATGAACACTATACATTGTGTCGGTGTGGCCAATCCAAAAACAAGCCTTTTTGTGACGGTCAGCATTGGTTCAAACGATTCAGGGAAAATGGCAGGGTGACATCGATTGAATAAAGAGCATCACTGAATGATGAAGTACCGGTAGTTGGTCGTTACCGAGATGATGACGATAACCTGTCATCCGCTGCAACCAAATTGAAACAAAATACCATGCCTGAATCAAAAGAAATGACGACAGAAGCATTGCAGGAGCTTCTGGAAAATGATGATGTAGCAGTCATCGACGTGCGTTCAATAGATGCTTATAACGGTTGGCGGATGCAGAACGAGGCTCGGGGCGGGCATATCAAGGGGGCAAAAACATTGCCTGAAAAGTGGCTTCCTTACTCTGACTGGCTCAGGATTCTGCAGTTCAAGAACATCTTGCCGGACCATCCTGTTGTGATATACGGATATACTCCGGAACAAAGCGATAAAACGGCAGCAAAGTTCAGGGAAAACGGTTATGACAAGGTTTCTGTGTACAATCGGTTTATATCGGAATGGTCGGTGAACGATATGTTGCCGATGCAGAAACTCGTCAACTATCACCGGCTTGTTTCACCTGAATGGGTGAAGATGCTTATAGCAGGTGCAGCTCCCGAGGGGTACGGCAGCGATCGATTTGTTGTTTGTCATGCTCACTACCGGAACCGTGATGCTTATTTGAGCGGGCATATACCGGGGGCCGTCGATATGGATACACTGGCGCTCGAATCACCAGAAACATGGAACCGGCGCAGTCCGGAGGAGTTGAAAGCCGCTCTCGAACAGCACGGGATAACCGCTGATACAACAGTCGTTCTTTATGGCAAGTTCATGCAGCCTGATAACGCCGATGATTTTCCCGGCAGCGCGGCAGGGCATATAGGAGCTATCCGTCTTGCTTTCATCATGATGTATGCCGGTGTAAAGGATGTGCGTGTTTTGAATGGTGGCTATCGTTCCTGGGTGGATGCCGGATATGAAATCAGTATGGACGATGTGCCGAAACAACCGGCTGAATCGTTCGGTTCTATGATACCGGTCAGGCCGGAACTCGCGGTCGATACGCCTGAAGCGAAACAGATGCTTCTGTCGAAAGATGCCGATCTGGTCTGCGTTAGAAGCTACCCTGAGTATATAGGTGAGGTAAGCGGATACAACTATATCAAAAAGAAAGGACGCATCCCGGGGGCGGTGTTCGCCGATTGCGGCAGCGATGCCTATCACATGGAAAATTATCGTAACCTCGACCACACCACGCGTGAGTACCATGAGATTGACGCCGTTTGGAAACGATCCGGGATCGTTTCCGAAAAGCATCTTGCATTTTATTGCGGTACCGGTTGGCGGGGAAGTGAAGCATGGTTCAACGCGTTATTAATGGGGTGGCCGCGAGTGTCGGTCTACGACGGTGGGTGGTTCGAGTGGAGCAGCGATCCTGCGAATCCTTATGCAACAGGTATGCCGAAATGATGTTTATACTGCGGCTATCAAGAATCAACGACGATCCCCCATGGATTATACTACCAGAAATGTTTTCGAATGTGGTTCTGCGACCATCGTCAACCATCTTCCGGAAATCGGTCTCGAAGCGGCAATCCAAGAAATAATCACCGGTTTGCATGCCCGGCCGAAACGGATAGCAAGCAAATACTTTTACGATAAAAAAGGATCGGAGCTTTTCGAAAACATTACCACTCTCGATGAATATTACCCTTCACGAACAGAAAAGAGCATTCTTCGGGTGTTGCCGTTTCGTGCGATTACCGATTGTTCCGAGGTCGATATAGTAGAGCTTGGCAGTGGCGACCACAGCAAGATCTCCCTTTTTCTGGAAAAAATTCCGGTGAAACAATTGTTGGGTATTCGATACTTTCCAGTCGATATCAGCCATCCGGCCCTCGAAGCATCAGTAAAAGAACTGATCTGCATGTTTCCTGAGCTTGCTGTTCAGGGGATCGTCGCCGATTATATACATCAGATGCATCTTGTATCCGGAGAGAGAAAGAAACTGTACTGTTTTCTCGGAAGCACCATAGGCAATCTCGACAGAGGAGATGCGGTGCAGTTTGTCCGTAATATAAGCGAGACGATGAATCCCGGAGACAGCTTTCTGATAGGATTCGATCGAGTAAAGGAGGTGTCGGTTCTTGAAAGTGCCTATAACGATGTTCAGGGCCTGACAGCACGATTCAACAAAAATATTCTCAACGTTATAAACAGGCTGATCAAATCGGATTTTGATACCGAAGATTTCGAGCACAGGGCATTTTACAATCAGGAAGAAATGCGTATTGAAATGCATCTCGAAGCGAAGAAAGATATACGGATCAAAAGTCCGTATTTAAAAGAGGATAGTGGGATCAAAAAAGGGGAAACCATCCACACCGAGAACTCGCACAAATTCGAGGAAAAGGATATTCGGCTGTTGGGAGAACATGCAGAGCTTGCAGTCAAAAGGATCTTTTCCGACGAAAACCAGTGGTTCAGTCTGGTGCATTTCTGGAAAATCTGATAAAAGGGTTCTGAGATTCAGTTTTTTTTAAGATTTTCAAATCAGTCAGGTTTCAATCGCATTGCCGTAAAAAGTGTGAGCACATGATCTCGGACAACACATATGCAGACAAGCTCATAACGATAGCCGATAAGGAAATCATCTTCCGTAACTACTATTTTCCAACCGGTAAAAAAAAGGTGGTGCCGTTTGATGACATCGAGATGATGATTGTCGTAGAGCCGTCACTTCGGCGGGGAAAGTGGCGATTGCACGGAACAGGGGGGTTCAAGACGTGGTTTCCGCTGGATGTGAACCGACCCATGCGTGATAGAATTTTCATCATGTCGTTGAAGAACCAGAGGATGGATATCGGTTTTACGGTCGAGAACGGTGAAAAAGCCGAAGAGATATTACTTTCGAAAGGGTTGATAGAAAAGCGATAGGTGCGTTTTAAACCTTTTTTCCTTCGTCTGCATAGAACAAATGAACAGTGTTTCTGGAACCTGTCGGAAGAGAAAGGAATATGAAGGTAGAATGTTATCGGTATTGTTGTTGCTGGTTTTTTTTACTTCCTTTGGAATCTTGTGTAGCGACAAGGCCGCAACGGCCTGGTCCGGAATTCGTGTGGGTAGAGCGTTATACCATGCCTGCAGGTGTGGTTTTCTTACCCCAAACCATGCAACATCCCCTTGTGGTAGATGCCTAAAGCTCGTCCTTTCATGGTTCGGTTGAGAAAAGGGGTATTTCTTGATTTGGAGTGAACGAGATCTTCAGTGTAGGTCCAGGTTTCTTCGGGATCGATGAAGGTGAAATTCGCCGGACTGCCGGGTTCGAAGAGGATGGGGGTGAGTCCCATGATCTTTCTCGGATTGGAAGAGAGGAGTTCGATAGCCCTGTAGAGCGTTATTTTTCCGGTATGTACCAGTTCTGAAAGTGTCAGGCCGACCGATGTTTCAAGGCCAATGATGCCGAACGCCGCCTGATCTGCAGGACACTCTTTTTCATGGCGTGCATGCGGCGCATGGTCGCAGGCTATTGCATCGATCGTGCCGTCGGAGAGCCCTTCGAGAATGGCTTCATGATTTTCCTTGCTGCACAGCGGTGGTTTCATAATGAAATTGCCCTTGTCTTCGGCATCGTAAAGGTCCTGTTCGGTGAGTGTGAAGTGATGAGGGGTTACCTCACAGGTAACCTGCATGCCTTTGGCTTTTGCCTGACGGACCAAGTCGAGAGTTCCAGCAGTGCTGATATGAGCCACATGGTATCTCGGGGATGCAACCGGTGGATTGAGCTTGTGTTTCTGGAGATATTCCATGAGATTGATATCCCGAGCCAGCGTGATGATTTCAGCCACATCCGGTATTCCTTTCAACCCGAGAAGAGCAGAGTGGCCGCCTTCGTTCATGATACCTTCCGAAGAGAGGGAGGTATCTTCACAGTGCTGTATCATAAGCAGACCGAAGCTTGCGGCATATTCGAAGATCAACCGCATCATCCGGCTGGTCTGAACGGCGGTACCGTCATCCGATATCGCTCTGACACCATATGAACAAAGTTTTCCATATGGCGAAAGTTTTTCCCCTGCGCTTCCTTCGGTCATCGCAGCGATGATTTCTATATCGATCGGCAGGTCTTTTGCATTGTGTTTGATGAAAGCGGCGCCAAGAGGGCTATCGATTACCGGCTTTGTGTTAGGCATGACGGCCACCCCTGTAAACCCTCCAGCAACCGCCGCTCTGGAACCTGTTTCGAGTGTTTCCTTGTATTCCTGACCGGGTTCTCTGAAGTGGCAGTGCATATCGAATAGTCCTGATGCGATAATCTTGCCGCTCATATCGATGGTGCTGTCATTCGGTTCCGAAGAGATGGATTCATCTCCAAATGTAATCGTTTCGATCATCCCTGTTTCCGAAACCTTTATCGATCCCTGCATGTCAAGGTTCTGGGCAGGGTTTATAAGTCTTGCGTTCTTGAAAAGTATGCTCATGATTACTTTAGCCTGTATGAATGAAAGTTAAACTGTTTCCACTATAGCGTCGAGCGCGGTCAGAAGGGCTGAACTTTTACAGCAGTCATTCTGTAGGAGTTCAGCGTGCAGTACATCGCCGTTGTTTGCTTTTCCTACCCCTTCAGGGGTTCCAGTGAATAGAAGGTCGCCCGCGCGCAACCCGTAAATATACGATAAATAAGAGATCAGCTCAGCGATATTGAACAGCATCTTTTCAACCTTACCCTCCTGGACAACAACACCGTTGAGAGAAAGGTCGAATACAAGCGTTTCAGGGTTGATAACGCGAGTTACCGGGACCATATCCGATACTAGAGCGCTGCTTGTGAAACCTTTACATTTCAACCAGGGTTCTCCTTTTGCTTTTGCATCCATCTGAACATCCCGTAATGTCATATCGAGTCCGACGCCATAACCATCAATAAAGGACATGGCGTTTTCTGTAGTGACGTTTTTTGCATCTTTACCGATAAGTACCACTAACTCCGTTTCGTAATGCAGGTTTTTCGATATCGGTTTTCCATGAAAATGAGGAACCTTTACTCTACCATTGCGGGACAGGGCGGCAGCTGGTTTCAGGAATATGATCGGTTCTTCGGGTTTTTCAGCATTTCTTCTGGCATTATCGTTGTTAGTTTCCCATTGCAGCATTTCTTCTGCATGTCGCTGGTAGTTTTTGCCGACACAGAAAATTGAAGAAGGTTCAAGAGAGGAGGCTGATATGAAGTTCATGCGAATGACAATATTGATCGTACAGTAAACGTGTTGCTCGCAGTTTCTGAGAATACTGGAAATGTAGGAATTATTCCAATAATCGGGAGTTTCGTTTTCGTATGATGATTGTCTGTTTACCCGGTGTTCGCTCCATGGAGCGAGTCATGCTTCGATGATTGAGTGTCCGTTAATCCATTTCGTAGCCGCCTGGTTCCAAAAATGTCACGCCTTTGTTACAGTGGGTTCGAACAAAGAAGTAAATTACTATCTTATGAGTTTATGCTTAAAGCGTTGAAATCCTGAATGGACGTCTATTGTATGTCGAGTCGTAAAGATGCAATCAGAAATGAGTTGAGGAATGTTCGAGCGTCGATGAACGTTAATGAATGGAGGTCAGGAAGTCTTCTCATTGCTGAAATGGCTTTTCAGGTTCCGGAACTTCGTCGTGCAGATAGCGTTATGTTTTACCTTTCGATGAACGACCGGCGTGAAGTTGATACAGCCCCTCTTATTGATCTTGTTGCAGCTGAAGATGCTGCCAGCATATTTGTTCCCGTTTCCTGTGACAAGACCCTCTGTGCTGTGCCTTTCAACAATGGCGATCCGGTAGTTACCGGAAAGTTCGGTCAGCCTGAACCTCTCGATGCAAGAGCCGGTATCGAGAAGTCGCCGGATGTTGTTATTGTTCCTGCTGTTGCCGTGGATAGGGAAGGGAGACGTCTCGGATATGGAAAGGGGTATTACGATCGTTTCATTTCTGGGCTCCGGGAACAAGGGAAGAGCCCTTTCGTCATCGCTCTTGCCTTTTCATTTCAACTGCGCGATAAAATACCCGATGACCCCTGGGATGAGGGGCTTGATTGTATTGTTACCGAAGCTGAGGTGATAAGAATTTATAAACAGTGAAAACAGTTTTCACAATGGATCAGAATGTAGAATCGATAAAGACTCCCATAACACCGCATGATTTCGAGAGTACCGCTTATTATGTGAACCGCGAATTGAGTTGGGTATCCTTCAACCAGAGGGTACTTGAAGAAGCATTGTCTCCGGATGCTCATCCCTTGCTTGAAAGGGTGAAGTTCATTTCGATTTTCAGTTCGAATCTCGACGAGTTTTTTATGATTAGGGTCGCGGGGCTTCAAGACCAGTACGAGGCCGGCATACAGGACCGTTCGATCGATGGACTGACACCTCAGGAACAAATAGAGAAAATCCGCGAGAAAGTAATCGAACAGTTCCGACAAAGAAACGACTGCCTATATAACGATATTTGTCCGAGGCTGAAGAAGAACGGTATCGAGTTTGTCCAATACAAAACGCTCGATGAAAACAAGAAAAAGGGGCTGCAAAGATATTTTCGCAACGAAATTTTTCCTGTTCTTACCCCCCTTGCGGTTGATCCCGGTCACCCCTTTCCTTTCGTTTCGAATCTCTCCCTCAATCTCGCTGTTGAACTGGAGGACCTTGAAACCCAAGTGATGAAGTTTGCAAGAGTGAAGGTCCCGAGTATTTTGCCGCGGATACTCCGTCTCGATACAATTGAAGGGCTTGATTTCAAGGATGATACAATACGGTTACTCTGGCTGGAGGATCTTATTCAGAACAACCTCGAACAATTGTTTCCCCACATGCGGGTTGTACAGAGCCATCCATTCAGGGTTATCCGTGATGCCGATATCGAGATTGAAGAAGACGAGGCTGGAGATCTGCTCGAAACCATAGAAAAGGGTATACGTTCTAGAAGATACGGTAAGGTCGTTCGTTTGGACGTAACGCCGACAATGCCTGAATCGGTGAGGAACATTCTGATAAAAAATCTTGAAGTCAATACCCAAAGCCTCTATGAAATTTCCGGTGTTCTTGGTGTGAGCGATCTGATGGAGATGATGAAGATTGAAAAACCCGAACTCAAAGATGAGCCTTTTGCTCCTCATAACCCTATAGAGGAGAAAGTAGGCGGGGATGTTTTCAGTGCGATTCGACAAGGGGATCACCTGCTCTACCATCCGTATGATTCATTCCAGCCTGTTGTCGATTTTATCAATCAGGCGGCTAATGATCCGCAAGTGCTTTCCATCAAACAAACTCTCTATAGGGTCGGTAACAATTCGCCGGTGGTCAAAGCATTGATGAATGCAGTCGAACAGCGCAAGCAGGTAGCGGTTCTTGTTGAACTGAAAGCACGTTTTGATGAAGAAAACAATATCGGTTGGGCGCGGGCGCTCGAGGATGTCGGGGCACATGTCGTCTACGGTCTTGTGGGGCTAAAAACACATGCAAAACTGACGCTTATCGTTCGCAAAGAGCATGATAAGCTAAAGCGTTATCTTCATCTCGGAACCGGAAATTATAACCCGTTTACAGCAAAGATTTATACGGATTACAGTTATCTGACGTCTAACGATATGCTTGCAAATGACGTGTCCGAACTTTTCAACGCTTTGACCGGGTACTCCAAGCATACAACCTACAGGAAACTGATTGTTTCTCCGGTCAACACCCGACAGAGGATTATCGAGATGATCGATCGTGAGGTTGAATGGCATAAAAAAGAAGGGAATGGAAAGATTATCATGAAAATGAATGCTCTCGTTGATAGAAAAACCATCAAGGCACTCTACAGGGCATCATGCGCGGGGGTTTCGATTGACTTGGTCATCAGGGGAATATGCTGTCTCATTCCCGGAATCAAAGGAGTTAGTGAGCATATTCGTGTTATAAGTGTTATCGGAAGATTTTTAGAACACAGCAGAGCGTATTATTTTCGGAACGGCGGTATGGATGAGCTGTATCTCGGAAGTGCCGATGTCATGCCGAGAAACCTTGACCATAGAGTGGAGGCATTGTTTCCGATTATGGACAAGGAGCTGATAGAAGTTGCAAAATCGGAGCTTGAACTTATCCTCGGTGATAATGTCAAGGCTTGGGAAATGAATGCTGAAGGAGCTTATTCCAGAGTCAAGAATGACGAACCTGAGATAAACAGCCAGAAAATTTTTCTCAACCAGGCGTCGAAGAAAAAATCAATCAGTAAATTTAAAGTCAACGGATTATGAAATTAGCTATTGGAAGCGATCACGCAGGTTATGAACTAAAGAAAACCGTTTATTCGTGGCTCGAAAAGAATGGCCATGAGGTAAACGACATGGGGACGTATTCAGATGATTCTGTCGATTATCCGGATTATGCCCGAAAGGTTGCAGAAGCAGTTGCAGACGGTCTATACGAACAGGGGGTATTGCTTTGTGGTAGTGGTGTAGGGGTATCGATCACAGCCAACAAGGTGAAGGGGATTCGTGCGGCACTGGCCTTCAACCCCGAAATAGCAAGTCTTGCGAGGCAGCACAACAATGCGAATGTTCTGTGTTTTCCTGCCCGTTACAGTGATTCGGAAACCATAGAAAAAAGCCTTGAAAACTGGTTTGCGGCTGAGTTTGAAGGAGGACGCCACCAACGTCGAGTCGCAAAAATCGAACCTTAGGAATTTTACCGGTTGAGAGATTGTTTGTATGCTGGGTAGTAAACGGTATTGGAAATGATCCTGGTAAGGGTGAGCTTGTTTCCTGTTGTAATTATAAGGGAAAGGAGAGTATGAATTCGTTGAAAAAATGAACCGTAGATTGTACGGCAGGATTTAGGCTTATTTACAATTTTAAGTTTTATACTTTTGACTTTTTTTGATGAGCGTTATACAACGATATATAGATGAACGTTACCCGGTACTTCAGGCATCGGAAAAGGTTCGTAACGCACTTGCACAGCTACAGGAGCAAGGGCTTCACGAGGCACCGGTTTTGAAAGACGGTAAGCTTATCGCGCAGGTCTCTGTTGATGAATTACACGAGGCGGCAAAAGCTTATGAAGAGGATGAACCCGGGATGAGGCTTGAAGACCTTTCATTCGATGAGCCTGAGGCAGTGCATGGAGATCAACATTTGCTCGACCTGTTCGAGCAAATGGGCGATAACCGTTTGTCCAATATTCTTCCGGTAAAAGGAGACGATGGCGACTATGAAGGCGTTGTCACGAAATCCGGACTCCTTCGGGAAATCGCCCTGTTATTTCATTTTTCAGAAGCAGGATCTACTCTTGAGATTGAAGCGCCTGCTCTGGGGGTTAAAATTTCTGAGGTCATCAGCGTCATAGAAAAAAACGATGCGATGGTGCTCAGTTTCGGTGTGGCCGAGCCTGAACCCGGAGCGCAGACTATGGCAATGACTTTCAGAATTCAGTGTCAGGATATCTACCGACTGGTTACCAATCTTGAAAAGTACGGTTACCTTATTCGTTACGCGAAGCCTTCTGCAGGCACAGGAGCCGACGCACTCCGCGAAAAAGCCCTTGAATTCATGCGTTACATCGACATGTAACGTCGTTTCCTTACAATCCTTCCTACATCCGATGTATGTCTGAAAATCCCTTGTCCATTATTGAAAAAATCAAGGAAAAGGTTGATGAAGTGTATCCCGAGATTGTTGGGATACGGCGTGAGATTCACCGTCATCCCGAACTTTCGTTTCAGGAATTTCGCACAACGGCTTTGATTCGTGACTATCTCCTGAAGCTCGGGCTTACAATAGAGCATGATTTTCTCGATACCGGCGTTGTCGCTCTTCTTGAAGGTGGGGGAAGCGATAAGGCAAGCTCACTTGTTGCGCTTCGGGCAGATATCGACGCTCTTCCGCTGCAGGAAGAAAATACCCATGATTTTTGTTCTCGAGAACAAGGCCGGATGCATGCCTGCGGGCATGACATGCACACAGCTATTTTGCTCGGTACCGCTGCGGTACTGTCGGAAATACGGGAAAAACTTCCAGGTGCCGTGCTTTTCATTTTTCAGCCAGCCGAGGAAAAGGCACCGGGGGGAGCGAAAATGCTGATAGATGCCGGTCTTTTTCAAGAATACAATCCCTCTGCAATTTATGCTCTTCACTGTTTTCCGGATATTCCAGCAGGAAAGGTGGCTCTGCATGAAGGTGGGGTCATGGCAGCTGCAGATGAGCTCTACATTACGGTTTTCGGTGAAGGTGGTCATGCATCGGCTCCACACAAGGCTGCGGATCCCATCCTTGCCGCAGCACATATCATCACTGCCGTGCAGCATCTCGTCAGTAGGGTGGCATCGCCTTATGAGCCGGTTGTTGTCTCACTATGCTCTATCAAAGGCGGAAACGCCACAAATGTCATCCCTGGAAAAGTGGTTATATCGGGAACTCTGCGTGCGATGAACGAGGATGTGCGGGCACAGGTACAGGAGCGTCTCAGAGAAACGGTTGAACATGTCGCAAAAGGGCTCGGGGTCAAGGCTGAACTTGAAATTGTCAAAGGTTATCCAGTCGTTTTCAATGATCCCGAAACAACCCGCGCACTTCGAAAGTCTTTGGTTGGTTACTTCGGAACGGAAAATGTTGTACAATGTGAACCGTCGATGACCGCGGAAGATTTTTCGAATTACCTTCAACATTGTCCTGGGGTTTTCATCAAACTTGGGACTGGAAGAAATGTTGCAGGTAAAAAAGACATGTTTTTGCATTCGCCCTTGTTCGATCCTGAGGAATCATCGATCGCAACGGGTATGGGAGCGATGAGCTATGCCGCATTCGGTTGGCTGATGTCAATCAATGATCGAAAATGATTTAAAACGTAGAAGCCGGTGGGAAAGAGGCTGTCTCGAAAGAACAGCCTCTTTGAAGTGAACGTGTTACTACACCTTGTCATCCGACCCGAGGACGTTGATGATCTTGTGTTTGTAAAGTTCTTTCAATGAATCTCTTGCAGGACCGAGGTATTTTCTCGGATCGAATTCTTCAGGTTTTTCGTCGAGTACTTTTCGGACTGCAGCGGTCATGGCGAGGCGACCGTCGGAATCGATATTGATTTTGCACACGGCTGATTTCGATGCCTCTCTGAGCTGGTTTTCACTGATACCTATGGCATCTTTCAATTTGCCACCATGTGCATTGATCGTTGCAACCAGATCCTGAGGTACGGAGGATGAACCGTGTAAAACGATTGGAAAGCCAGGAATGCGTTTTTCTATTTCTTCGAGGATGTCGAGGCGTATTTTCGGGTCCTCTCCTGGCTTGAACTTATAAGCGCCATGCGATGTTCCTATAGCGATTGCAAGACTGTCGACTCCGGTTTTGGTGACGAAATCTTCTACTTCTTCAGGTTGTGTGTATGTGTGTGTTTCAGAAGCAACTTCATCCTCAACACCTGCAAGAACACCAAGTTCTCCTTCAACGGTGACATCGTGTTGGTGAGCGTATTCAACAACTTTACAGGTCAAGGCCACGTTGTCTTCGTAGCTGAGGTGAGAACCGTCGATCATTACGGATGAAAAACCGGTTTCAATGCAGTCTTTGCAAAGCTCGAAGCTATCTCCGTGGTCGAGGTGGAGTACAATGGGAATAGGGGTTCCCAGTTCTTCGGCGTATTCAACAGCGCCCCGGGCGAGGTTTCGAAGCAGTGTCTGGTTGGCGTAGTTGCGTGCGCCTTTTGAAACCTGGAGAATCACTGGCGATTTTGTCTCAACGCAAGCCATGATAATCGCCTGAAGCTGTTCGAGATTGTTGAAGTTATAAGCAGGGATTGCATAACCGCCTTTCACGGCTTTGGCGAACAGATCTCTGCTGTTAACGAGGCCTAGCTCTTTATAGCTGGTGGGTTGCTTTTGCATCAAAAGGTCTCCATTGATTAATGTGGTGCCAACGATTGCTGAAAAATAGAGAGATATCGGCGAATAAGTGGTCATAAATATAATATATTTGCATTCGCATTCAACATGTGTTTGTTACTCAAAGTCAGCTAAAAGTTGTTCATGTCAAGACGTTTAAACAGATATATGATTTTTGGTGCTGTTTTTCTGATTTCCTCAGCACTTCTGGTCACGGAGGTGCAATCAAAGACAGCGGCCATACCACAGGCTGAAGTTGCACTCAAAGCTTCTCCGGTTCAGGAAGAAGCGGAGAGATATCTCAGCCGTTATCTCATGCAGTATCATTTCCGCCGGGTGCCGATTAACGATTCTCTCTCTCAGGAGGTGCTTTCGCGTTTTCTCGATCAGCTCGATGAAACCAGAAGTTACTTTTTGGCATCTCAGGTCGAGTCATTTCAGAAAGAGATCGGCAATTCTATAGATGATGAATTCCTTGCCGGTAAGGTGGATGCCGGATTTTTGGTCTATGGCACGTTTCTCGATCAGGCGAAACAGAAAATGCAGTTCATGATCGACCTGCTCGATACCGCCCGTTTCGATTTCACCGTGAACGAATCTTTCAATCTCAAAAGTGAAGATGTTGCATGGCCTTCGGATCAGGCCGAGCTTCAGGACCGCTGGAGAAAGGAGGCTAAGTATCAGATACTGAACCTGAAATATTCCGGAGAAGATCCGGATGGGGAGCCTCGTGATGTGCTTGTCAAGCGTTATAAGAATCGTCTTTCTTTGCTTGAGCAACAGAACGATGAAGATGCTTTTCGGGCATTCAACTATGCTCTGACAACATCATTCGACCCGCATACCAACTATTTTTCGCCGTTGGATTATGAGAACTTTCAGATCGATATGAGCCATTCATTCGAAGGGATCGGTGCGAAACTTCAAAATGAAAACGAATACACGGTTGTCAATGAAGTGATTCCCGGTGGTCCTGCATTCAGAGGTGATTTGCTCAAGAAAGGTGACAGGATTATTGGTGTAGGTCAGGGGATAAAAGGTAATGTTGTCGATATTGTCGGGTGGCGGGTTAACGATGTCGTCCGGATTATCCGTGGTAAGAAAGGATCGGTTGTACGCCTGAAAATTCTTCCTGCCAGTCAGGGAAACAAGGGACCCGCTAAGATTATTCAGATTGTCAGAGACGAGGTCAAGCTTGAAGAGCAGTCGGCACAAAAGGAAATTATCATTTCCAACGGTCGAAAAATAGGAGTGATTACCGTACCGGCTTTTTATCTGGATTTCGAAGGCCAGAAACAAAAAAAGCCTGATTATAGCAGCACAAGCAGGGATGTCAGAAAAATTCTTGTCGAATTAAAAAAAGAAGGCGTTGAAGGAATTGTTCTGGATCTAAGGAATAACGGTGGCGGAGCTCTTGAAGAAGCAGTTAAGCTTACAGGTCTTTTTATTCCTGAAGGTCCGGTTGTGCAGATCAAGAACTCGCATGGAGGGTTGACGGTTCTGCGTGATAAAGAAGTCGATGTTGCATATGATGGTCCTCTTGCTGTTCTTGTGAATCGTTACAGTGCTTCAGCATCGGAAATCCTTGCCGCAGCTATTCAGGACTATGGAAGAGGGGTGGTTATAGGAGGAAGGACATTTGGAAAAGGGACGGTACAGAGTATACTCAAGATCAACCGGCCATTCAATTTTTTCTACAAGAAAAATGATGATCTTGGGCAAGTCAAACTGACCATTGCCAAGTTTTATCGTGTTTCCGGAGAAAGCACTCAAAATCTCGGTGTTACACCCGATATCGATATTCCTTCATTTATCGACACTGAAGTTGTCGGTGAAGACGCTTATCCAAGCAGTCTTCAATGGGATGTTGTATCCGCTACCGATCATTTTGAAACAGGTAGGCTTTCGGATGAGGATATCCGGGTTCTCAGAAAAAAGTATCTTCAAAGGATCGATAATGATTCTCTTTATGTTCGTTACCTAGAAGACCTGGATCTTCTGAGCAGTTTCAGGAAAAAAGAGTTCATCTCACTCTATGAACCGGATTTCAAGATGGAAATGGATCGAATTCAGGGATTCGATGCCCAATGGAACGAGGAGGACGATCCCGATATTCTGCTTACCCAGTCAGCGGCAGTTGTCGCGGATATGGCTGATTTAAGAAGAAAGAGTCTCGCAGAAAGAGATATCGTTCCTTTGCAGGTAAACGGAAAGTGAACTTACCGAGCTAACGGTTTGCTGTCTTTATTGAAATACGACCATCTATTTCACCTGTCGGCATCTGTCTTTTTTCACCTGTTGATTTTTTTCCTGGCATTGTTTATCTGTTCGTCGACAGATGCAAAAGAGGTGCTCCCATATGATTGTTTCGTGTTGACGCTCGCTCCGGGTTGAAGCGCATCATAGAGGTCACTATCGAAAAGTTCGGAAAAGCTGCGGTAGGTTTCAAGAGGGATATTCGGTAAAGATGTAGTCGATTCAATTGCATGGCTGACGATTTTCCCCGTTATCCTGTGTGCATCGCGGAAGGGCAGGTTTTTTCTCACAAGATATTCGGCGATTTCCGTTGAAAGGCTGAGATCTTCGGCTGTGAGTTTTGTGAGTCTTTCTTCATTCAGCCTGGTGTGTGCCAGCATTTTTGAAAAAATCCTTACGCTTGAAATAGTCGATTTCGCAGCATCGAATAGCGGTGGCTTGTCCTCCTGCATATCACGGTTATAAGAGAGGGGAAGCCCTTTCATGATGGTAAGGATGTTTATCAGGTCGCCGTACACCCTGCCTGTCTTCCCTCTGACCAACTCGGCAATATCTGCGTTTTTCTTCTGGGGCATAATTGAAGAACCGGTCGCGAACGCGTCACTGATTTCGAGGTAATTGAACTCCGAACTGCTCCAAAGTATGAGGTCCTCACAGAATCTCGAAAGATGCATCATGATAATGGAGCAGGCCGATATGAACTCGATGATGATGTCCCTGTCACTGACAGCGTCTATACTGTTTTCGAACAGTGTGCCGAAGTCAAGCAGCTCCATGCTTCTTTGGGCATTGAGCGGCAGTGTGCTTCCTGCGAATGCGGCAGCACCGAGCGGGGAAATATCAACACGTTTGAAGAGGTCGTCGAGCCGTTGGTTGTCTCGGAGAAACATGTTGAAGAACGAGAGGTAGTAATGTCCTGCGGATATCGGCTGTGCTCGTTGCAGATGGGTATAACCGAAAATGATCGTGTGGCGGTAGGTTTCTGCTTTTTCAAGAAGCAGGCTGTTCAGTGCGCCGAGTGCCGAGCGAAGTTCATCTATGGTACGTTTCATGTATAACCTCGTATCGGTTGCTACCTGGTCGTTGCGGCTTCTTCCCGAGTGCATTTTACCTGCTATCGGTCCGATTTTTTCTTTCAAACGGTTCTCTATAACCGTGTGGATATCTTCATCTTCCCAGTCGGGTACAAGTGCGCCGGAACTGATTTCCTGCTCGATCTCTTCAAGCCCCTCGATAATCAATCTCGCTTCTTCAACCGGTAGTATAGCTTCTTCCGAAAGCATTGTCACATGAGCTATGGAACCCTTGATATCTTCCTGATACAGCACCTTGTCCACATCGACGGAGGAAGAGAACAGAAGGGCTTCCCGATCGAAAGGTTCGCTGAATCTGCTTTGCCATAAGAGTTCTTTTTCGCTGCCTTTTTTTGTGCTCATCGGTTTTAAGATCAAGTTGGTTGAGTATATAAGGCGGAAGATAAGAAATATTGTTCCGTCCGAAAAGTTGGTCTGTTTTTTGTTCTTTTTTTATAAAGAACTTTAAATAATAAAGCATAATGCTCTCGAAAAAAAGTTATACTGGGAATCGGTTGTTTCATGAATAAAGGGGAGTGAGTGAATGAACTGGTAAATGAAGAAGAAAAAAAGCCTTCTGGTCTCTTCACAAGGACCGGAAGGCTTATGCTTATGGGCATCTCTATTAATTTGCTTATAGAGGAGCCCTTATGTGATAATGCGGGCTGCTATTTTCTCAGGTACTGGAAACTTGCATTAGGTCTTCCGACATAGCATGTGCGGTTGAAACCGTATTTTTTAATGATGGCAAAGGCTTTTTCAGCTTCTGCTTTCTTATTGCCGAAGTCGAACATCCAATGATTACCGTCGACAATTTTCCAGCGTCCATTGATATTTTTCACCTCTATGGTATCGGGATTGAAACCTATACAATCTTCACCGGGGATTCCGCCTTGCGGAGCTTGTCCTGAAACCAGCATATACTGGAAACTCGGATCGGGTCGACCGACAAAGCACGACCGGTTCATCCCGTAGTGCTTGATGATTGTAAGCGACCTATAGGCTTCGTTTTTCTTGTTGCCGAAGTCGAACATCCAGTGATTACCGTCGACAATTTTCCAGCTTCCATTGATTTTTTTAACGGTTGCCGTCTGCGGGTTGAAGGAAATGCAATCTTCCTGAATTATAGGAACCGGCAGTGTGGGGATCGGTAGAGGCGTGAGCTGGAGCATCCTCTTGAACGTGTAAGAGTTGGTGTAGTTGGAACGGTTGCTGCCATCGGTGAAACGGGTAAACGTTTCTGCTTTAAGGCGGTTTTTGCCGGCAGGTTTGACGACAATGAGCGTCTGGTTGAAGCCGGTTGTGTAAATTGCCGACATGACTTTCCCTGTCTGCATCATGTTACCCGAAACGCTGGAAGCGTAAATTGCGGCTGCGACTTCACCCCAGTCGCAATCGTCAGGGTGACATTTGCCCCAGGCATGCATTCTGAGGGCTGAGCCCTGTTGCGCTATTTCGAGTTTGGTGATTCCACGGGTGTTCGTGTCCGAATTGATCCATGTGCCGGTGAACTGGTTGACCGATGCCCAACTGACAGACTGGAGCAGCAACAAGAGCACAAACGACGATGCGGCTACAATGATCTTTTTCATGAAAAACCTCCTGGGATACGGATTGGTGAAGAGGGCGGAACTATTTTAAAGAGAGATAGTTAAAGTTACTGCTCCTCAGAATGAAAAGCAATCAGGGGCGACAAAAACCCCGGCCGAAGAAAGGCCGGGGTAGTGATAGTCGTCGTACTGGTCGGTTTTTTGTGTTCTTGATCGCTTGTTTCAAGATCTGTTTTTCTCCTGAACCTCGCTGTAGGTTTTCAGGCTAAGGCCGTAAAGATGGATGAATCCTTCTGCAGCCTTGTGATTGAATGTGTCGGCTTCGGTATAGGTTGCAAGCTCTTCGTTGTAGAGCGACCATGGTGAGGTTCTGCCGAGCAGTGTGACCGAGCCTTTGAACAATTTGACGCGTACAACACCGGTAACGTTTTTCTGGGTGGCTTCGACAAATCCGTCCAGGGCTTCTCGCATAGGAGAGAACCATGTTCCGTTGTAGATCAGGTTCGCATAATCCTGGCCTATGTTTTTCTTGTATTGAAAAACGTTTTTTTCCTGCGTCAGCCTTTCGAGCTCGCGGTGGGCGAAGTGCAGGATGGTTGCTGCGGGAGCCTCGTATATTTCCCGCGATTTAATGCCTACTACGCGATTTTCAATCATGTCGAGACGACCGATTCCATGTGCTGCACCAACTTTGTTGAGTTCCAGGATGAGATCGAGACCCTCCATTTTTTTGCCGTCGAGCGCAACGGGAACGCCCTGTTCGAATTCGATGTCGATGACTGCAGCCTTGTCAGGCGCTTTTTCAGGTGATGTCGTGATTTGATAAGCATCTTCAGGTGGTGCGACCATTGGGTCTTCGAGCACGCCGCATTCGATGCTGATGCCCCAGATGTTTTCATCGATGGAGTAAGGACTTTTCTTTGTTGCAGATACCGGGATATTGTGTTCCTCTGCGTAAGCGATTTCCGCTTCTCGTGATGTGAACTCCCATTCACGGAGAGGGGCGAGCACCTTGAGGTGGGGTGCAAGAGAGGCAAAGGTTACTTCAAATCGAACCTGGTCGTTTCCTTTACCGGTACAGCCATGTGCAAGCATGGTGCAGTTTTCGGAAAGCGCTACATCTACAAGGGCTTTGGCAAGCAGTGGGCGTCCAAGAGCCGTTGCGAGTGGATACACATCTTCATACAGGGCTCCTGCTTTGAGCGCAGGCCAGATATATTCTTCAACGAACGGTTTTCTGAGATCTAAAAAAGAAAAGCTCGAGGCTCCTGTTGCGATGGCCTTTTCTTCAAGATTTTCGATCTCTTTCTGTTGTCCGAGATTACCGGTGACAGCAACGATATCGGCATCGTATTTATCTTTCAGCCATTTAATCATGACGGAGGTGTCGAGTCCGCCTGAATAGGCAATAGCAATTTTTTCCTTTTTCATATGCTCTTTAATCAGGTTTTAAAAAGATTGGATTGAATATAGTCGAGAATTGAACGTATGTCGTTAACAGATGCCGGAATGACGAGAACCGTGTCGTCTCCTGCGAGTGTTCCCAGAATTTTCGGATGTTTGAAGTGATCGATGAAAGAACCGACACCATGTGCTCTCCCGGGAAGCGTCTTGATGACTATCGTTGTTTCATTTGCATCGATGGTCTGTATCTCCATTTCCACGAGACCTTTGATCATTTGCCCTGGATTGTCTTCAGGAAACTCGAGACGGTATCCTTTCGTTGTCCTTGAACGAATGACTCCAAGTTCCGAACAGTCTCTCGACAATGTTGCCTGAGCGACATCGATGCCAGCGTTCAGCAGAAGATGCAGGAGCTCATGTTGATTTCCTACCTCATTGTTCTGAAGGAGCTCCTTGATTTTTCGTTGCCGGTTTTGTTTGCCCATGTCTTTTCCCGGATCAGGAGGTGAGTTTGCTTGCGACGTTTTGAAGCCTGTGAGTCAAATGAAACCTTCTGTATTCTTCATGGTTGAGGAGTTTTACAAGAATCGCCTTCTGGACATGTAGGCGATTTTCCGCTTCGTCCATGATAATGGACTGCGGGCCATCCATTACTTCCGCGGTTATTTCCTGACCACGATGAGCCGGCATACAGTGCATGACCACTGCAGAAGGCTTCGCAGCTCCGAGCAGTTCGGAGTTTATCTGGTATTTGCTGAAGGTTTCAAGCCGTTTATCGGTTTCCTTTTCCTGTCCCATGCTGGTCCAGACATCGGTGTAAAGAACGTCGGCGTCGCGTGCCGCTTCCATTGGGTCATGAATGATCTCTATGGTGCTTGCACCGTTTTTTCTTGCTGTTTCAAGAATGAATGCATCAGGTTGATGCTCCTCCTCTTCAGGACACGCAAGAACGAAGTGGAAAGGAAGCCGCCCGGCAAGTTCTATCCAGGAATTCGCTACGTTGTTGCCGTCGCCGACGAAGACCACTTTGATATTGTCGTTCCACAATCCTTTTTCGTAGAGCGTAAAGGCATCGGCAAGGATCTGACACGGGTGCGAAAGATCGGTAAGTGCATTGATGACAGGTATTGCTGCATTTTCGGCAAGCGCTTCGATAACGCTGTGTTCATGAAGCCTTGCGACGATCGCATCATTGTAACGAGAGAGGAGCTGGGCAATGTCTTCGACAGCTTCCCGTGAGTTGACTCCAATCGATTTACCCTCGAGGTTCACTGCATAGCCGCCAAGCTCGTGTATACCTATTTCAAAAGAAACCCTTGTCCTGAGTGAGGGCTTGTTGAATATCATGGCCACTGTTTTCCCTGATAAGGGTTTGTAGGACTCTGAGGCAGAAGTTGTGCCGCGCTGTTTTTTTATAAACAGGGAAAAGTCAAAGAGTTCTATGATTTTTCCGGCATCCAGATGGGAAAAGCCGAGAAAATCCCTTTTGCTGCTATGAGTTTTCAATAGATATCTCCATGAATGTGGTTAAAGGTCTGAATCTTTTTCCGTAACGAACTGTGTGCCTACACCCTGATCGGTGAAAATTTCCAGTAGTAGGGAGTGAATGAGTCTGCCGTCGATAAGGTGAATTTTATTGACACCTCCATCGAGTGTTTTATATGCCGAAAGTGCTTTCGGTATCATTCCTCCTGAAATCACTCCGTCTTCGATAAGGTCTGCGGCTTCTGCCTTGCAGACGCTTTTCAGGATTGCTTCACCATGGTAAACTCCTGCGACATCGCTGATATAAATTAGTTTCTCAGCCTTGAGCGCAATCGCTATTGCGCTTGCAGCATCGTCTGCATTGATGTTGTAAACGTTGCCTTCGTCATCGAACCCGATTGGTGCTATGACCGGAATGAGTCTTGCATGGCAGAGAAGGTCGAGATAACCGGTGTTTATTCGGGTGATTTCACCAACAAGACCGAGAGATGCCGATTCCTTGCAGGGGACAGCTTTGATGGTATTTGCGTCGAGACCGCTTACACCGACGGCTTTCGCTCCATGTTCGCTGATGAGACGGACGATATCCTGGTTGACTTTTCCAGCGAGGGTCATCTGCACGATCGAGATCATTTCCTTGTCAGTGACCCTTTTTCCATGGATGAACTGTGTAGAAACATCGAGCTTTTCCGCTGTTCTTGTAATTGCATCACCCCCTCCATGGACTAAAACGACATTGATACCTACCTTGCGTAAAAGAGTGATGTTCTGCGCAAAGGCGTCTTTGAGTACTTCATCCTTCATGGCGGCACCGCCGTACTTGATGACAAACGTTTTATCCTCGAATTTCCGGATATAGGGCAGTGCTTCGATGAGTACCTGGCCGATGGTGGATTGAGGAAGGTTTTCAGGAGATTCTTTCATGTGACGCCTGCTGAATTAAATGGTTTTCATGTTCTGTAACTGCCGTTTATCTCTATGTATTCTTTACTTAAATCGCAAGTATGAACCACAGCGCTACCCTCTCCGTCACCCAGGGAAACGATAATGGTATAGCTGTTGCGGCAAAGAATTTTTTTTGCGTCATCTTCCGAAAAGTCCGAAAGATATCCTGGTTGGAGAATGACGAGATCCTCAAATTGTATTGAAACATTTTCCGGATTGAAAACAGCTCCTGATCTTCCGGCAGCAGCGATGATTCTGCCCCAGTTCGCATCTTCACCGTGAAGGGCTGTTTTGACCAGGCTCGAGTTTGCAATGGTTCGAGCCGCTTTTCGTGCATCGAGATCTGTTGCAGCTCCTTCCACTTGTATCTTCACCAGTTTGGACGCACCTTCGCCGTCCATGACGATCAGTCTTGCGAGAAACGTCATGAGACCTTCCAATGCATCATAGAATATTCGAGCATCACGGCTACCGGGTAGAATCCTGTTGTTCGATGACGATCCGGACAGCAAGACCGCCATATCGTTCGTGCTTGTATCTCCATCGACTGTAATGGTGTTGAAGCTTTTTTCATTCGCTTTCGAGAGCATTTCCTGAAGTAGCTTCTGTTCTATTCTCGCATCGGTTACAAGAAAAGCGAGCATGGTCGCCATGTCGGGACAGATCATTCCCGATCCTTTTGCTATGCCTGAGAGACGAACGATGCCGGTGGAAAGTGCTATGTCAAGACCGAAATATTTCGGAAAGGTGTCGGTTGTCATGATTGCTTCGGCGGCTTTTCTACATGAGGTTTCAAACAAAACCGCTGAAAGTGAGTCGATCGCGCTGTTTATCTTGCCCATCGGAAGGAGAGTGCCGATAACGCCGGTTGATGCGACAAGAACTTCCTGAGGAGCTATGCCAAGGATACAGGCTGTTTTTTCTACAGTTGTTCTTGCATCGATCAATCCTTTTTCTCCGGTTGCGGCATTTGCATTGCCGCTGTTACAGATTATGGCACGTATCGAAGACCCAGATTGCTCGAGGTGTTCTTTCGATACGACAACAGGTGCTGCGCAACAGAGGTTTTTGGTGAAAACGGCAGCAGCTTGTGAAGGCTCGTCAGATTTGATGATCAAAAGATCTTTCTTGCCTTGCTTGATACCTGCGTGCGCAGTACCCGCAGAAAATCCCTTGGGCCAAAACTGCTTTTTTTCAGCTTCCCTGATATTGAGAGGTGTCGTGTGCTCTGGCCAGACTGTTTCAGCGGCAAGCGTATTGATAGCCGAAACAGCTTTATGTCCTTTAGAGTAATCCGTGAGTTTCATCATAACCGAGCATTATGTTCATGTTTTGTACCGCCTGGCCTGCAGCACCCTTTACGAGGTTGTCGATTGCCGTTACAATCACCGCTGAACCTTTATCGGTACATTCTGCAATATGGATATCGCAATAGTTGGTATAAGCTACATGTTGTATTTCAGGCATGGTCGATCTGACCCGGGTAAAAGGCGCTGAACGGTAAAATTCCTTGAAATGCTCCTCAATTTGTGAAACCGGAAGATGTTTGTCAAGCTGAATATTCAAAACCGAATAAATTCCTCTGACAAGCGGGGCAATCATCGGTGTAAAGAGAAAACCAAAACTGGGTTCGATGGTATCTGTATCGAGTGCCTGTAGAATTTCAGGAGTATGTTGGTGTTTACCAACCTTGTAGGCACGTATATTTCCGCTCATTTCTGAAAATGAAAGTTCCACTTTGCTTGATCTGCCGGCACCCGATATTCCGGATATTGCGGAACAGTTGATGCTTTTGACCCGTGTCCCGTCCAGTGGCTTTTTGACAAGCGGGGCAATTCCAAGAATGATGCTCGTTGCATAGCATCCGGGATTGCTTACCGCTGTGGCCTGTTTTATCTCGTCATGAAAAAGCTCGGGCATCGCATAGGTTAGAACGGCATCGGGATTTTTACTTTTCAGGTAATATTTCAAGTGCTCTTCAGGATTTTTCAGACGGAAGTCACCCGAAAGGTCGATTACCAGTTTTCCTGCATCGACAAGCTTCGGAACTATTGATGATGCCTCTCCGTGAGGAAGGGCAAGAAAATATATATCTGTGTCTTTTTCTCCTTCATAGGATTCGAAAACAGCATCGGTATCGAGAAAAGGGTATACATCTTGAACCTTTTTTCCTGCTTGTGTATGCGCGTAAAGCTTTTCAAGCTTTACCGAAGGGTGTCTGAGAAGAATTTTCGTCAGTTCAGCACCCGAATAACCTGAAGCACCGATAACCGACACTGTGGGTTTTTTGTAGCCTCTCATAATTTTGCTATTGCATTGAATACCTATTCATCGTTTGCGATATTATCCATCGATATGGATGAATTTTAGGTAATTTATTGAAATAGAGTGAATTGCGTGAATGAATATAGATTCTTATTGTGAATTAATATTCAATAATATGGATAAAATAGCGAATTCTGTGTTGATTGCAAGGTTTTGGGAGGGAGGTTTTTTCTCTATCTTTGCTCAGATATTGTGAACGGAACAGATAAGAGACAGGATTGTGGTATGTACGGCAGAAAGAGATTCGGTTTTATCTTTGTCGTGGTGCTGGTTGTCATATGTGTTGCTGTGGTTGCTGTTTTCAGGATAGCGAGCAATCGGCTTGACAGTGCTGTTACAATTGAAACTGCGAAAAGCGGTTTGCTTCGCTTTGGTGTCGAACAAGCTCTTGGCGTGACTGCTGAAGATATTGTTCCCGTTTTCAGTCGTTACTATTCAGACGCTTCAATAGAGCTTGAAACTGGGTTCTTTCCTGATCTTTTCAACAGGTTTCTACAGGAAGAAATCGAGGCGATGTTATGGCGCGGTAAGCCGGGGAAATATGATGTTTCTCTTCTCGAGAGAGAAAAAATGAATTATCGCTTGGAACCTGTCGCCAGAAGTGCGATTGTCTGCATTGTCAATCAAGCCAATCCGGTTCCGTTTCTGTGTGTAGAGGATCTTGCCAAAATCTACACAGCAAGAAAAATCAGCTGGGATAACGGCAATGACATCGAGGTATATCTCAATGGTAAAGATCTCAGGCTTCAAGAGCAGTTTCTCGCTCTGGCAGTTCCAGGTGACAATAGACTGACGGCTTGGCATGCCGGAAGTGACGAGGATGTCATGAGGATTGTTGCAGAAAATACCAGAGCTATAGGCATCCTGCCTTTCTCAAGATTGGGGGAACTGAAGAGTGCTGAGCGGTCGTCATCGACATTCAGGGTAGTGCCTCTCTGCCAAAAAAGAGGAGGTGCTCCAGTTATGCCTTCGCAAAACACGATCTACCAGGAAAAATATCCTCTTGGCTATATTGTTTATTATATGTATCGAAAGGAAAAAGCCTTGGCAGCAGGTTTCGGTGCCTGGTTGGCGAAAGAGGGGCAGAAAGGATTTGTAAGGAGTTCACTGGTTCCCTATAGAAATCCTACATACCTCATCCAGCTTCAATGAATCAAGATATTCAACCGCAAGCAGTTGAGACTATCAAAAGTAAGCAGTGCCATACATGCCTGAATCCACAAAAACATCGTTTCAACCTATTTCGTTAAAGCCGACGATCTATGCTGGGGTACTCTTTGCTTTTCTGCTGTTCGGCGGGACTGCGGGCTTCATTGTTTATGAGGGAAAGCTGCAGAAAAGGGCTGACGAGGTACAAATGATTTACAAGGATCTTCTCGATTTTCGATCAACCCTGACGCTTATAGATCAGCAGTTGAGTGTTACGCATGAGCGCCCCGAGGTTCTGAATGAAATTATCCGGAATACCAAACTGCTTCAGTTTCGTTCGATCAATTTCCAGGACCGAGCTGAAAAAAATCGTATGCATGATCTTGCTTCCTGGATGAAATCGAACCAGTTGGTCCTGGAAAAAATGATTGTCGATATCGAAATGAAAAGAGTGGAGGCAGGAAACCGTATTTCTCTGATGATTCTTGAACTCGATGATATTATTCTGAATACCGCTATCGATGTAAGACTTTCCAGCGGAAAAGTTTACGATACGGTTCAGCTCTTTTTTTTCATTGTGCTCGCAGTTCTTGTGGTTATCATTATTTCTGCAGGATGGGTGATTGTCAGCAACTATAGACAGACGGTCATGCCGCTCAATCAGCTGGCCGAAAAACTGCGAATGCTCAACGAGGAGCTTCCGGAAAGTTTCCATGATACCGCTGAAGAGGTAAAAAAAAGCATACGGCCTGAAGAGTTCTCGAACGATGTCAACGAGATAACTGATTCAATCGTAAGGTTTTGTCAGAATATTGAATTGAAAAACAAGAAGCTTGACGAACTCTTCATAAAAGATGAAAAAACAAATTTATACAATTATCGGCATTTCAAGGATCATCTCATCGTTGATGTCGCAAGGGCGAAACGCTATAATGAGAGTATTTCCATGACAATGATCGATATCGATCGATTCAAGGCATACAACGATGCGAATGGTCACGTTGCCGGTGATATCGTCCTGGAACGAATGGCAAGAATCATTCGTGAGGAGTGTAGAGAAGCCGATATTCCCGCTCGGTTTGGTGGGGAAGAGTTTGCGATATTGTTTCCCCGTACAAACAGTAGAAAGGCTATTGAAATTGTCGACAGGTTAAGGAAAATAATAGCGGCAGAGCCATTTTATCATGAAAAAGCGTTGCCCGGCGGACAATTGACGATTAGTGCGGGAATTGCCACCTACCCTGATGATGCAGTTGATTGGTATTCTCTTATAAACAAGGCGGATAAAGCACTATATCGGGCCAAGCAGACAGGTCGGAACAAGGTTGTTCATTTCAGAGAGGTTGAAAGAGAAGAAGAAGGGGAGAGTGTGCAAAAGAATGGAGAAGAGTGAAAAGTGGGTGAGTAATGAAAAGAGGTTGGGTAATGGAGGATAGATACCAGGGATGAAATCAGAGTTATACATCGCACGGAGATTTGCATTCAAGCCCCGTTCAGCATCGAAGCCGACGTTTATCGTGTTTTTAGCGGTTGCAGGAATTGCGTTGGGGACAGCTGCGCTCATTCTTACCCTCTCTATTGTCAAGGGTTTTTCGACACAGATTGAAAGTAAGCTGATCGGCTTCAGCTCACATTTTCAAATCAGACAGGCTCAGGGAAATCTTTTTTACCCTCTACCTGTCGATACCCTGCGTCTGAACAACATTGAAAATATCGCTTCCATTACTCTTTTCATGGAAAAAAGCATCATACTTCAGAGTAAAGGAGTGGAGAATGAACTGATCAAACCAGCCATGCTCAAAGGTGTTTCAAAAGAAAATCCTCCGGTATTTTTGCAGAAGAACATCGTCGAGGGTACCTGGTTTCCCGAAGGAACGTTGTCGTCGTTACATATCCTTGTGGGAAAACCCCTCGCTGAATCTCTTCGGCTGTCACCGGGTAGCAGCGTCATGATGATCAGCAGTGCGAGAGGGACTTCAGGAAAGCTGATAGAAGCCGGCGACAATATTGTCGATCTTCTTTCCTCATTGGAACTCGAGTTGGCAACAGTCAGTGGAATATATGAAACAGGGCTCAACGAAGGGTTTGATGATTACATGGTCATCACAGACCTTGAAGCGATGCAGCGTTTTTTCAATGCAGAAAAAGCTCTTCTCAGCGGTTATGAGATTATGGTGAACGACATAGAGCGGCTGAATGCCACAGCCATCGAGTCCGTTGATGCGCTGGGTTATCCCTTCTATGGTTACACGGTTTTTGAGCGCTATGCCAACCTTTTCGAGTGGTTGAAATTGCAGCGGAACATCACGCCGCTTCTGATCATAACCATCACGGTCGTGGCGGTTTTCAACATTATTTCCACGCTGCTCGTGCTGATCATTGAAAAGACAAAGGAGATCGGCATGTTGAGTGCATTAGGACTTGTTCCGGGAAAAATCAGCGGAATATTTCTTGTCCAGGCATTTTTGATCGCTCTTATAGGCATTCTTTTAGGAAACATGCTTGCTTTGGGCTTTTCGATATTCGAACTTCATTTTCACCTGATAACATTGCCTCAAAAAAATTATTTCATCAAACATGTTCCAATCCAGATAGAGTTGTTCGATTACCTCTTGGTTTCTTGTATTGTCGGCCTGTTGACACTTGTTTTTGCCTTCATACCAGCGAGGGTGGCTGCAGCATTGAAGCCTGGCACAGCACTGTTGAGCTGATGAAAGTCTTCCAATAAAAATTCAACACGTATCCATGCGTTTCGGTCCGGGTTTATGGATAGCACTGCGTTACAGCTTCGCAAGAAAGCGGTTCAGGGTTATCAATATCATATCTGCAATCAGTCTGTCGGGAATTATTCTCGGGGTCAGCACTCTGCTTGTCGTCATGAGTGTTTTGAATGGTTTTCAACAAATTGCATGGGATCTTTTCGTTACGGTTGAAAGCCCCGCACAGGTATTGCCGGCAGAAGGAAAACATATGAAGGTTCCCGATTCACTTCTTGTGCAGATTGGAGAGATCGAGGGTGTTGTATCGACGGAACCGTTTGCAGAAGGCTCTGCGATTCTTTCTGGTAAAGAAAACAGTGAACTTGTCATGGTGAAGGGAATTTCCCGGAATGCGCATGAACGTTTGATGAAGCAAACAGACAGGGAAGATTCCTATTTCAGCATGGAAACCGTTTCAGTTGGAGAGGTGCTGGCATACAAGGCTAAACTTGCTCCGGCTGCAGAAGTGAAAATCTTCAGCCCGGAGCTTATAGCTCTCGGATTGCAGTCACTAACTCAACCATATCTTCTTCCTGCCCTGACATTTCCCGTCGTGCAGGTCGAGTCGGTTTTTTCCCTGCAGCGTATCTTCAATGATCACTACGTATTGACATCGAGAGAAATGGCGAGAAGGATTCTTCTTCAGGAAGAAGACCTTTACTCGGGTATCGATGTAAGAGGAAGTGATGACCGTGCGACGCATGCAGTACTTGTTCGTAATCTCCGTTCCTGGGTTCAGGAAAAAGGTCTTGAAGGTTCCTATGTGATTCGGCCTCTTGAAGAAAAATACCGGGATATTTTCGGGGTGATGGAGATTGAAAAATGGGTGAGTTTCAGCGTACTGATGCTTGTTATCGTTGTTGCCGCTCTGAGCCTTACCGGGTCTCTCACCATGACGGCTATAGACAAGCGTCAAGAACTGTTTTATTTACGGTGTCTCGGGCTCGAAAAACCTCAATTCATCATGATTTTCATCATGGAAGGCGGGATGATCGGGTTTGCGGGGACAGTTGTCGGTGCAGCTGTTGCCTGGGTGATTTGTTTGGTACAAAAGACTTTCGGATTGATCGAACTTCCATCGAAAAGTGCTTTTATCATCGAAGCCTACCCGGTTAGCATGCAGACTTCCGATTTTGTGGTTGTTTCCGGGACAACCATTGCCGTATCGCTGCTGGTAAGTCTCTATCCGGCGATCAAGGCTGCAGGAATAGCGGGTAGTAAAAGCCTTTCGGACTAGGCTGAAAAACATGGGGGACGGTTTCCACCGAAAAACCGGGCCGGGCCTGTCATGAAGGTTTTGACCAGAGACCCGGTGCGGTGTGATGAGATTTCAACCGAGAAGTATCGACTTCGCCAAATCATTCTGGGCATCGGTCAAGTAAGGGATTCCGGTTGCCTCTGCGGTTTCGAGGTTCGCCGACATTAAATCGTCACGGTGGATCGATGGAACCGAGAATTTTCTCGCTCCCGCCATGAATTGCTGTAATCCGCAGGAAAGCTTGTCAACATAACCGTAAAGAGCAATGGCTCCGAACGGTATGGCATCCATCTCGTCGGTACCGACTTTTTCCTTTACGGCTTCCCATCCGGCAAAGATTTCTTCCGGGCACGTACCGTTTTCTTTCACCGAGGCAGGTAGTTTATCCCACTGGCCGAAGAGCTCCGCTTTTTTGTCCGGTTTGAACACTCCTTCAACGTTGCAGCCGAGAAAGCCGGGAATCATTGGGGCCCTGCCCATACAGACAAGCTTTGCATACGGTGAGCAGAGTGCGAGAGCTTTGAAAATATGATCTTCGCGAGCAAAACCGCCAGCAAGAGAAATGTGCGGGACGCTTGCTCCGTTTTTCTCGAGTATGCTACAGTATTCCCACGTTTTTGCGTGTAGTTGCAAGGAAGGGATTCCCCAGTGCTCCATCATATTCCATGGGCTCATGCCGGTACCTCCTCCCGCTCCGTCTATGGTAAGCAGGTCGAGGTTGTTTTCCGATGCACATTTGATTGCCAGGGCAAGTGCTTCCATTCCATAGGCCCCGGTTTTGAGGGTGATGCGTTTAAAACCAAGTTCCCGTAATTCTCGAACGCTTTCTCTGAAGGTCTCACGTAATTCATCGGAGGTTAGTATGCCCGTTGCCCCCAGGCGGCTGTGCCGTGCAAAGGAGGTCAGCGATTTATTCTCGAACGAGGCTACCGAGAGTTGGTTGAACGGGTCGGGATCGACGACATAACCTCGCTGGTTGAGAAACCTTGCGTATTGCAGGTCGCTTACTTGTATTTCACCGCCGATATCTTTCGCTCCCTGTCCCCATTTCAGTTCGATGATTACATCATCACAATATTTTTCAGCGAGGTAACGGGCAACACCGTTGCGACTGTCTTCAACGTTCATTTGTATGATAATTCCACCGTAACCGTCATAGTAGCGTTGGAAAATGTCTATTCTTCGCTCCAGTTCAGGTGCCGTGCTTATGGTGCCGTTATCGAGCACCGAATTCCTGTCGACACCGACAACGTTTTCACCGATAACAATCGGAAAACCACAAATAGCCGCCCCAACGGCAAAGCTGTTCCAATATTTTTCTGCGATGAATGTCGATCCCAGGGCACCTGTCATTATTGGTACGCGGCATTTGGTTTCGGTCTCGGTTCCAAATGAGGTTTCAATGGATACGTTTGGAAAAATACAGTCATCGGGATCGTTGGAAAGCCCTTTTGCAAGGCCTTCGGCTCCGTATGCATAACCCTGGATTCTAAGGGCATGATATCCGGCGCCATCGGCAGTTACCGAAGCTGAACCGGAGGTCGTCTCTCCGAACTGTAAGGGATAAAGCAGTTTTCTGCCCAAAAGCGAGCTGAGCCAGGTTTCACATTTACCTTTGCAGTCGGACGTACAGAGTGTGCAAAGCCCAGATTCACAGGGATCTCCCCGGTTGACTGTTCCAAGAGCGTCATTTCTTTTGCGCCATTGTTTCATGATTTTTCTACTTAAAGTTACTGGCAGGTCTAAGAAAAGCGGTTTCTCCATGAAAAGCATGCTGCGCAGGTATGATCAAGAATTGCATAAGCTGTGGTAATGCGTGCAGTGAAAAAAAACATAGTCCAAAATAGTTATTTCACGGTAGATCGTGAAATTGACTGCATTTTTTGCATAGCTTATCGGCGCGGGTTTGTCAATGCTGAAGCATGAAATCGGATGGACAGAGATGACTGTTGAGCGGAAAGGATGAAAAAAAGCGGCGTTTTTGGTGAATAACGCCGCAAAATACATCGTGCGATAACTCTTTTGGCTGACTTATGCTTCTTCTTTAACGAAAAAGCTTTTTTCAACACCACAAACGGGACATACCCAATCGTCAGGAATATCCTCGAAAGCGGTTCCGGGCTCTATGCCATTATCAGGATCTCCGTAATCAGGGTCGTAAACGTAACCGCAAGGTTCACATATCCATTTATCCATAGCTGTTTCTCCTTTGATTTATGCATTACAAAAAAAGGAACAAAAAGAACATCTGTTATTCCGGATTGGCGATGAATCAGAATCATCTTTTTCTAAAGATATTCATCTAAAATAGTTTCAAGGGTAAAAAGTTCATCGCACGAGTGAATTTATTCTTCTGAAAACAATCATATCGGATCTGCTGAATCCTTGCTTTTGATAAAAATGGTGAGCCGTTCCATTATCTTCATCTGTCAAGAGGGTGATGCGAGCGAACCCCTCGTTTTCAGCGAAACGGATTGCATAGTTGATCAGTTGCGTTCCAATGCCTTGTGAACGGTATCCCGGATCAATGACAAGATCTTCGAGAAGTGCGACTTTGCTGCCGAGAGCTGTACTTACCGTATAGAGCAGTACGGCCATACCTGTAATAACCTTCCTTTTTTGGTCTTCGACGACAAAGACGTTTCCACGGGAGGGATCCTGAACGATCATAAGCAGTCCTTTTCTCTGGCGTACAGGGTCAGGAGAAAATTCAGCTTCCTGGCCGAACAGGCAGGTGAGGAGTTCAATACAACGATCGATATCATCGAGGGTTGCGGATCGAATAACCATGCGCTATCGTTTAGAGATTGGGAATGCACGAATGTTTCCGAACGTGATATACTTGCATAACAATTAATAATAAACAAACAATGGGTACGTGAGGGACGTCGAGGATTTGCGGAAAAAAAAGATATATGGCCTCGTTATTCTAACTGATTACAGTGTGTTATGTTAAAAAAAATTTTCCGAAAAAAAGCTTCTCCCAGAGAACCGTCGACAGTACAGTCGGTCGATGTCGTCCGATATTGCGGGACCTGGTATGAGATAGCTTCTTTCGCCCCGAAAGAAGAGAGGGGTTGCATAAAAACAAAAGCCGAGTACACACTCAACAAGGAAGGATACGTCGATATTCGCAATTCGTGTCAGCGAAAAGGACGTGAGAAATCTATCAGGGCAAAAGCGTATTCCGTTCCTGAAAGCGGCAATGCCAAACTCAAGATTCAGTTTTTCAGGTTTTTCAAGGGTGACTACTGGGTCGTTGATCTTGCTGATGATTATTCCTGGGCGGTTGTATCGACGCCTACATCCCGAAGTCTCTGGATTCTGAGTCGGACTCCCTATATGGGAGAAACAGTCTATGATGAAATCATAGGTCGATTGAGAGATCGCGGTTTCGATACGGCTCGTCTTGTGAAAACCAATCAACGGGGTTGAGCGGTTCGCTTGTTTAACTCACTTTTTTTCAATAACATTGTTCCCGTCATTAGGGAATATTGCCTTGTTCGTACCTCTCATGGATGCATTCTGGTTGTCTCTTGCTCTCATATTTATTGCTGAACTTGGTGACAAGTCACAGCTTCTTGCTCTGACGCTCGCCACTTGCTTCAATGCAAAAGTCGTTTTATGGGGAATATTCTGCTCAACTATTGTTGTGCATGTTTTCTCGACAGCAGCCGGAAATATTTTAGGAGGGCTGCTACCTGTCGACTTGGTATTGTTCATCGCCGGAATATCATTTGTCGCTTATGGTTTCTGGACATTGAGAGGGGACAGTCTCGATGATGGAAACGGATCATGCAAAACGGCGGTTCATCCATTCTGGCTTGTATTCAGTACATTTTTCATTGCCGAACTTGGCGATAAAACCATGTTGAGTACTCTTTCTCTTGCTACGACGAATCCTTTTTTACCGGTCTGGATCGGCTCGACACTCGGCATGGTACTTGCCGATGCTCTGGCGATTGTGGTTGGCAAAAGCCTTGGCGAAAGGTTATCGGAAAACGTCATCAAGATCGGTGCGGCAAGTATTTTCTTTGTTTTTGGCGCTTTCAACATGTATGAGGGTGGTGCTGACTTTTCTTTCGGCATATGGTTCGTTGCTCTGTGTGCTATTGTGTTGACCGGTTATTTTTTTCTCAGGAAAAAAGCTGCGTAACCTATATCTGCCAAAAGCTGCTTTATTGTGCCCATGGGTGCTTGCCGTTCATACCGAGAAAATGGCGTGTTATGCGTTCCATTCTCTTTTTTCATTCCAGAATGAACTGTGATCGGTGATTCTGATAAGTGTATCGTCTTTTTCACATTTGCCATCTTTTCCTTTCTTCAAGAAAAAAAACATAGTTTCGCAGCAAGCTGAGTGTCTTTGTGGTAGTTTCGGGTTTTTTCGTAATTATTGCCGCAGGTGCTGAAATGTGTTTCATTATTGCGATATTGTTAGAAGTATCCTTGAGTATACGATGCTTGTTTTCAATGTGAAATCCTTTCCTTTCTGTTGTCAACGAAGAAATGTTCAATCCTTAAAACATCTTTTTCGGTTGTGTTTTTACATACTCACCGTGATGCTTTTAAGAAAAAGCTTCATTTCAGATGTAGTTGATTATCACCACCCTTTCCAGGTTTCTTGACGCTTTAGCTGGTGGTGTTTATTTCACGGCGTTCGTTGTCAGACTTGTTAGACCCATATGTAGTAGACTACAATCAGGCGGATGTCTGTTGGCTCTCTGATTGTTCGGAACTGAAAATGATTGACAACTACATATGGAGCTGTGTAGGATTTGAAAAGCATGAAAAGATTTAGGATACCGACACTGATAGCGTTAACCGCTTTTCTTTCCAATTGTACTACAGTGCAAAGGGAGTCTCCTTCAACTACTCCTGAATTCGATATTCCCGCAGATTTTGGAAGCATTGCTGCACAGGAGGCTCCTCGCTCGGGTCTTCAACCCGGCTGGCTTGAGATATTTAACGATACCAAGCTGAATGCCTTGGTGAAAGAAGTTCTTGTAATGAATTTCGACCTTCGCATCGCTGCAGCCAAGATTGAAGCGGCAGCTGCTTTAGCAAAGCAAGCCGGAGCGGATTTAAGTCCTGCCGTGACACTTGCCTTGCAGGGAACCAATCAGGGCAATATGGACAGTGCCTTGTCTGAAGATATTTCTTCGGTGGGAGTTTATCTGGATATAGCCTGGGAACTGGATGTCTGGGGTCGAATTCGTAGCGGACAGAGAGCTGCGATAGAAGAGTTTGTTGCTGCAAAAATGGATTATGCGTATGCGAGACTCTCATTGGTAGCGCAAACAACGAAAGCTTACTTTCTGGCAATTGAAACCTTACGGCAGCAGCAACTGGCCGAAAACAACGTAGCTAATTATGTCAAAACGCTTGAAATAGTAAAAGCTTTTTTCGATGAGGGTATGGTTTCTGTTCAGGATGTTTATCTCGTCAGATCGGAAAAAGCCGTTGCGGAAGATGCTTTAGGGAATGCTCAAAGTGCTCATTTACAAGCTCTTCGCAGTCTGGAGACATTGTTGGGCCGTTATCCATCAGCGGCTGTTGATATTGCAGGTGATCTTCCGGGTCTTCCTGCCCCGGTTCCTGCCGGCATTCCATCAGAAGTTCTTGAGCGTCGCCCGGATATCATTGCTGCTGAACGTCGTGTAGCGGCAGCTTTTGATGAAACCAGAGAAGCTAAAGCGGCAAGATTGCCACGCATTGACCTGACCGGGAGTTTGGGAAGTGTAAGCGATGGATTATCAGATTTAACCAATCCCGCAAATATCGCTTGGAATGTTGTTTCAAGTTTGATGTTCCCGTTTTTTGATGCAGGCAGGCTGGAGGGCAGGGTCGAAGCAGCTGAGGCATTCCAAAAACAAGCACTGGCTGATTATCAAAAAACAGCGTTAGCAGCTTTCGGCGAGATTGAAACTGCGCTGTCGAATGAGGCAATATTCAGAAGACGAGCTGAAAGTCTGAAAATCGCTTATAAACATGCCAGGTTGGCAGAAGAGATAAGCATTGAAAAATATACAATGGGAGAAGGGGAGCTTCTGGATGTTCTTCAATTGCAACGTTCCACGATTTCAACGCAAAGTGCTTATCTAAGAATGGAATATGATCTGCTTGTCCAGCGTGTGAACCTGTATCTTGGTCTTGGAGGAGGTTTTTAAGACAAGCCGAAAATTTAAAAAGATCTGGTCAAAAGGGGGGATAATGAAGACACTTTTTTTGTTCGTGATCCCAATGTTGCTGCTAACTGCTTGTATGGGGGAAGAAGCTGTTGAAGAACCGGTGCGTGCTGTTAAAACTCTTACCGTGTCAGAAGCAAGTGATGCAAACACCCGGCAGATCGCAGGGGTTGTCAAAGCGGTAAATGAGTCCGAGTTGAGTTTCCAGGTTGGTGGCCGTATTGCGAAAGTCGATGTTAAGGCAGGAGATAGCGTCGTAAAGGATCAGGTTCTTTCTGCGCTGGAACAAAAAAATTATACACTGGCTCTGGAAGAAGCTCAGGCAAATCTTGCGAAAGCAAAAGCTGACTTGGTTGAAAAGAAGAATATGCTGCAGCGCCAGAAAAACCTGAAGAAAAAAGATTTTGTTTCTCAAGCTGCGGTAGATCAGGCTCAGGCGGCTTATCAAGCTGCTGAAAGCAGTTATGCTGTTGCGCAAACACGGCTCAAAACCGCCCGGAATGATCTTGACGAAACGGTACTTCGGGCACCTTTTTCCGGCAGGATCGCAAAACGTCTGATCGACCCTTTCGTTGAAATAGCTGCAGGAAAAACAGCGTTTGAACTGCAAGGAGAAGGGGGATATGAAGTTGAGGTTTTAGTGCCCGAAACGTTTATTCGTGATATCAACTACGGCGATCCTGTCAAAGTCAGGTTTCCGACGTTAAAAAAAGCTGTTGTGAGCGGGAGGATTTCGCAGATAGGGGCACAGGCTGAAACAGGCAACGCGTTTATTGTGACTGCAGAACTGGCTCGAACTTTTTACGATATTTTTGCCGGCATGACGGCACAGGTCACTTTCAGTCTTGGTGAAGCTGGCGATGCGCCGGTTTATTTGATACCCGTTTCTGCGCTCGATGTTCGAATTCCTGTAGAGGGAGAAAAAAGTGTCAAAAAACAGGCAACGGTTTATGTCTTTAAACCGGATCTACAGGTTGTCGAAAAGCGTAAAGTCAGTATTCGTGATATCTTCGGCAACAAACTGGAAGTAGAAGAAGGTCTCGAGCCTGGAGATATGGTCATTGTTGCAGGAGTGCCGTTCCTGACAGACGGTCAGAAAGTCAAAGAGTGGAAACCTGCTTATAACGTTCCTGCGACAATTAATCTTTCACAGTAATTCTGAACGGGTATGGGTCGCATCACACAGTTTGCTATCGAGAATTCCCGCGTCACGATTGTAGTGCTTGCTTGTATCGTTATAGTCGGTATCCAAGCTTTTCTGACAATGCCTTCTCGGGAGGATCCGGAAATTACTGTCCGGGATGCACAGGTCAGTGTTTATTTTCCCGGCATGCCCGTAGACCAGGTTGAAAACCTCATCGCAAAGCCTTTAGAGAAAAAAATCAATGAAATCCCGGAAATAGTCGAGATCAATACCACGGTCAAAACCGGGGAGGTCTTGATAAAGCCAAAAGTCGGCGACTCCTATTTTGATTTGGCTCCGATCTGGCAAGACCTGCGCAACAAAATGGATGACGTAGTAAAAGACCTTCCGGAAGGGTCGATCGGGCCTATTGTCAATGATGATTTCGGCCGCGTTTCTTCAGCAACGGTCTCTATGACTGGGGACGGCTTTTCCATGAAGGAACTGCGCGAAATCGCCTTGTATATGCAGGATAGGATCAACGCGATGGATTGCGTCGATAAAGTCGATGTGATGGGTATACAGGAAGAGCGTATCTATCTCGAAATCAATGCTGCAAGGTTGGCATATTACGGTTTTTCATTTGGCAGTATCGTTCAGGAACTGAACGATCAAAATGTAGTTCTGCCGGGTGGTAGCATCAACGCTGAAGGGCGCATTATCGTGATCGAACCGTCCGGTAACTTTCGGACAATCGAAGATATAAAGAACATTCAGGTACAGGTTCCGGACACTGAACAGGTTGTTTATCTGCAGGATATCGCCGATGTCAGGCGCAGCTATGTAGAGCCATCCGAATACGCGGCTTTTTTCAACGATAGGCCCGCTGTGATTTTGGCTGTCTCTATGGTGCCTCGATACAACATTGAAGATTTTGGCCAACAAGTCACGACTGAAATTCATCAGCTGGAGAAAGAGTTACCTGTTGGAATCGAACTTGACTATGCCACCTATCAACCCTCGTTGGTAAAAAAAGCGGTCGATAGTGCTGTAAACAATCTTTTCCAGACGGTGGTGGTAGTACTGATTGTGGTAATTGCATTCCTGGGGGTTCGTACAGGGATTCTCGTCAGCACGATCGTTCCTCTGACCGTTCTGCTGTCTTTTATTGTTATGGGTATCTGGGGCATAGATTTACAACGCATGTCCATAGCTGCCATCATCATATCGCTGGGTCTTCTGGTTGATAACGGTATTGTCATTACTGAAGATATGCAGCGCAGGCTGGATATGGGAGTAAATAAAAAAGAAGCCGCTGTATACGCGGCTCAAAGTCTCGGTGTACCGCTATTGACTTCTTCTCTGACCACCATCTTTGCCTTCATGCCGCTCATGCTGGCCGATGATGTTTCCGGTGAATATTTGCGTTCACTTTCCCAGGTGGTAATTATCGCGTTGCTGTCGTCATGGATTTTAGCGATGTTTGCGGCTCCGACGTTCTGTTACTGGTTTCTCGACGAGAAAACACAAGTGAAAGCCGCAGAGCAAAAACCTTCTTCTTATAACAGCCGCATGTATGTGGTATACAGGGGAATTCTTGAAATGCTGATGCGTTATAGAGTCAGGTTCATCGGTGTTCTCGCTGCCGCCCTCATTGTAGCCATCAATGGTTTTTCGCTCATTCCCAAGCAGATGATGCCCTATTCGGACCGCAATCAGTTTTTAGTATACATCGACATGCCCGCCGGAACGCATATCGATGAAACGACCAAGGTCACGAGGCGCTTGACACGTTGGCTATCCGATTCCCAAGTAAACCCCGATATTCAAAGTAATATCGCCTATATGGGTTATGGCGGACCCCGCTTTTTTCTTACACTCAGTCCACCCAATCCAGGCAGCAATGTAGCTTTTCTAGTTGTCAACACAAACGTTACCGAAGAGGTCGTCCCTGCTATGGCAAAGGTCGATAACTTTATTCTCGAGAATCTTCCCGAGGCTAGAGGGCGGTCGAAAAGAATGTCATTGGGGGCAGGGGAGATCGGCATAGTGGAATACGAGATCACCGGTCAAGATGTTACGGAACTCTACCGCATTGCCCGCTCTATAGAAAATGAGATGAACGGCATCAGTGGAACGGTTGATGTCAAGAATGATTGGAGTGAACCGGTGATTCGCACAAGAGTTGAAGTCGACCAGGACCGCGCCCGGCGTGCAGGAGTGACCAGCAAATCTATCGCCAATGCTTTGAATGCATATTTCGAAGGAGTTCAGATAAGTGATTTTCGAGAAGGTGACAAGATAATTCCGATTGTTGTTCAAGGAGATGAAACCCGTGATGATTGGAGTGGATTGAGGACTTTGCCGATTAGAGCTGAAAACGGCGAGTCTGTAACCCTAATGCAGATCGCGGATTTTAAAGGCTATATCGCACCCGGAAAACTAATCAGACAAGATCAGGAGCGCACCCTTACGGTTTCCTGTTTACACACGACTATGCAAGCTGCAGAATTGCATACGTTATTGTGGCCGTTTATTCAGACTTTGACTCTTCCCGACGGATATGACATAGACGTTGGTGGAGAAATAGAAAGTTCAGAAAAAGGCAACAGCGCTCTCGCTGCAAACCTGCCGTATGCTCTTTTGGGTATGATCGTATTACTCGTTATACAGTTCAACTCTTTCCGTCGCCCGACCATCATAATGCTAACCATTCCGCTGGTGATTATAGGTGCGGTTCTGGGTTTACTGGCAAGCAATGCTTTTTTAAGCTTTACGGCGATTCTGGGAATATACAGTCTTGTCGGCATCATTATGAACAATGGCATTGTGCTCATCGACCGCATCGATCTCGAGCGTACCCGGGGATTACGTGTTCGGGAAGCCATTTTCGAAGCGTGTCAGGCTCGTTTACGTCCCATTTTGATTACAACATTGACCACAATTTTAGGGCTTGTTCCTTTGGCCCTTTTTGGAGGAGCAATGTGGTATCCGATGGCTTGGGCCATTATGGGCGGTCTGGCAGTGGGAACGATCCTGACGCTTGGGTTCGTTCCAGTTCTCTATAGTTTGTTTTTCAGAGAGACGTAAGACTGCCGTTGATTTAACGAGCAATCAGGAAACCGCTCAGCTGGTTGACTGCCGGAAAGCCTCTATCGTTTTCTTTTTTTCAACTACGCCGTCATCACATGCGATCGACCAGAAGGGTAGCCACGAAAGGCTGACTGAATGGATGACAATATCGGTTCTGCGCGGTGCAAGTTCGTCTTTGCCGACAGTATCCCGGATGTTGTCCCATTTATTGGTGATTGCTTCGACTCTTGCTTTCAGCTCCTCTTCAAGCTCCTCTATTTCTTCCCGGAGTTCTTCGATTTCTTCATGTGATTCCTCGATATCGGCCTTCGCTTTGGCAGTCATACGGCGTTTGTTCAAGGCTGTTCCGATTTTGCTGGTGCTGCGCTTGCCCATGAAAAAACCCAATACGGTTTCTCCGATACTGAACAACTCCTGTCTTTTGCGGTTTTCGTGTTCCAATTCATCCTCGGCAAGCTCACGTTGTTCTTTGCGAAGTTTCTTTTCCAGCCGTTCCACCTGTTTTTCAAATGTAGCCTCGAGTGCATCTGTTTCCTCATCTCTTTTTTCCCTCGCCGCTTGCGAAATGCGAATCATGAAATCCCTGAAGGGTTCGGCCGGGTGCTGAAAAAGCTTCAAACCATCATGGACGGCAATGGATTTTCGTTCGTTGTAATAAAGCTGGTTTTCGAGTTGCTTGGACAGTGTACGGATCTTTTTCTCACTGTTCACCGTAACTTTAACGGGGCTGAAGAAAGGGCCGAGAGCGTTGTCCGGCCTCTCAGGGTTACGGTTCATCAGTTTGGTATCGATCATCAACTCTTCGGCATCGTTCCAGTCGGGAACGATGCTGTTTTCAATAAGTCGAAGCAGCAGTTTTTTTTCGGTTTTTTCCTTGATATTTCTTCGTTTGTCGACGAAATACACATCAGCAAGACCGAACAGCGCAGCTCGATATATCAATCCAATGGAATACGAGTTACTGAAAGACCCTTCTTCGAGTGACTGCAGTGCTTCATGAGGGCTAACCATCAACGGCAGAAAGATCTGGCGAATGGATGGATCGAGTGATGGCTTTTGGGGTAGATAACCTTCAGGGGCCGCAGGCTCGAGATCGGGGATGCTGGATCGCTCGGGCATTTTCGATACAAGATGTGGTTCGACAAAGGGATTTATCGACGGCTTTTTTTGCTGCATGAGTTTCCGGACCTGTGGCTTTGTCAAAGAAAGACACGGCTGCTGAGTTGAGCGATCATACTATCATAATCGACTGCCTCGCTGTTTCCTCCAGCTTCGTTTATGGCATTTTTCAATCCTTCCAGTACACGTTCCTTATCGCGTTCGGCCTGCAGCTTTCCTATGAACCACGTGCCTGCATTCGTGAGACCTTTGTAGTCGATATCGACAGGGTTTTGCGTGACGAGGACACAGCCAAGCCCGAAGGCCCGAGCTTGTTTGAGCATCGTCATTAGCGGGCGCTTGGATGAAGGCTCTGAAACAGGCGGAATGAATCCATAGACTTCATCGAAATAAAGCAGTGCTCTGAGACTTGTCGTACCAGGTTGAGTCCGCATCCAGGTGAGCATGTTTTCCAGTAGCAGAGTGACAAAAAACATTCGTTCACTCTCCGGCAGGTGAGCCAGGTAGAAAATGCTGTGCCTCGGTTTACCGTCGGCTGTATACATCATTTCGTCAATATCCAGCGCATTTCCCTGAAGCCAGCTTTGAAATCCGGATGAAGCCATAAGGTTGTTGAACGACATGGAAAGCTGGAAACGTTCTTTTTTGGGGAAAAAGGTGTCGATGTCGAACACACCGACCTGCTGCATAGGTGGTTCCTGTATCGAAAGAACGAGTTTACCAAGGTCGAGGTCTTGTCCCTGTTTCCAAAAATGTTCAAAAATGCCTGCCAGTAGAATACCTTCACGGCTTCTGAGCGGGTCTACGTTCAGGCCGGCAAGACCCAGAAGAGCGGTGACAGTGCCGGCAATGCGCTCCAGAATGGATTCCTTGTTGGTTTCGAAATCAAGCTTTGGCGCAGCGAGGCTGCCGAGAATGTTGACCGGTATGCCCGAATCGGAGCCCGGTGTGAAGATTGTATAATCGGCAGAATCCTTGAGAGCGCTGATGCGTTCCGGACCGATACCCCAGTCGGCAAGGCCTGTTTTCCATTTTTCAGATGTTGCTTTGGCAAAGGCTTCGATGCTCATGTTCTTTCTTCGTGCATCATCAGCATTTATCCATGGTTTGAAATCTTCAGGTGCCAGCTCGGGAAATTGCAGGAGAAGGTTGGTTATATCCCCTTTTGGATCGATCATGATCGTGGGGATCTTGTCAAGTGCCGCTTCTTCGAGAAGCCCGATACATAATCCGGTTTTACCGCTTCCGGTCATACCCACACATACAGCATGGGTTGTGAGATCACGTGAATCGTAGTGTACGGGGACATCGAGGCGCTTTTTACCTGTCAGATCATATTGATTGCCGAGGAAAAAAGAACCGAGCTTTTCGGTGGATATAGTCATAGGGTACTACCCCTTTCATTGTAAATGATGAAATGATTGCATTTTTTACCTGAATCGAGTGATCGGAATGTTTGCCAAGGTACAATATGTCTCAAGAGATGCCTATTTTTCAAGAAGGTCGATGTTTTCCAACACTATTTCGAATGAACATTCAACAACATTTGAGCTTGGAACAAGCACAGTTCGAGATAATCCAGAGATAATACAATATGCGATTGAACACCTCTTTCTGGGAACGGAATATTTTTTTCGCTCTATTAATCTGTATTGTATTCACTTTTGCGATTTCACCATTTCTTCAGGAAGAAGGTGCAGCTTCCCGACTGTTGAATGTCTTTCTCGTTCTGATGCTGGTTTTTTCGTTGATCATTGTCGGTGATACCAAAATGAGTTTTTTCATCGCTCTACTCCTTGGTGCGCCGATGCTTATCTCCAATGCTACGGCTTTTGTATATACAAGGGAGGGCTTTTCGGTTTTGGTGGCGCTTAGTTCCGCCCTTTTTTTTATATATGTCATCGTTATGCTTTTGAAAAAAGTATTCGCGTCCAGAGTGATCGATATAAATATCATTCTCGGAGCTGTTTGTGTCTATTTTCTGATTGGCGTGGTATGGGCATTACTGTATGGGTTGGTGGAGGCATACGTGCCGGGTTCTTACGATGTTGCGGGCGAACAGGCCTCATCGGTCGATATGAATGTTTTCATCTATTACAGCATGGTCACATTGACGACGCTTGGCTATGGCGACATCACGCCGCTGTCTGCTTCGGCCAGATCACTTGCGGCAATGGAGGCTCTGGTAGGCCAGATTTATCTGACTGTTATCATCGCAAGGCTTGTTGGGCTGCATATGCAGCAGAAAACATAAGGGAGAGCTGTCTTGTATGAGCGCTATTTTTTAGGAGTCTGTTTATAGATGGATGACTCACTTTGCTATTCAATAACATGTTATGCCGGTTTTGCTGGAAATAGAATCCCTTGGATTTTCCTATGAAAACGCTTACTCGCCTGTTTTCAGTGAGCTGAACCTTTCTGTGGAACAGGGGGAGTTTGTCGTTGTAAAAGGCGCTTCAGGAACAGGAAAGTCTACGTTGTTGCGCCTTGTCTGCAGGCTTCAAGCTTATGAAGAAGGGCGTATTCTTTTCAAACAGCGACGTATCGAGTCTTATAAGCCTGCCGAGCTTCGCCGGTCTATCATCTATGTGGCGCAAATTCCTTCGATGATAGATACAAATGTGAAAGAAAACCTTCTTTTTCCTTTCTCTTTCGCCGTTAACGGCAGTAAGGTGGAGCCTCGCGACGCTAGGCTTACCGAAATGCTCGAACAGTTTTATTTACAGGATATCAGCCTGCTTCATCAGGCACGAAACCTTTCAGTCGGTCAACAACAGCGCATTGCTCTCATGAGAGCCCTTTTACTTGACCCGGAAATACTACTTCTTGACGAACCAACATCGGCGCTCGACGCTAAAAGTGCATCGATGGTTTTTTCGATCGTCGAGCATTTGAATGTAAAACAGGGAAAAACAATCATTATGGTGACGCACAGCAGCCGTAAACCAAGCACGATATCTCCGGTCGAATACCTGCTTGAAGACAGTAAACTCCGAAAACTATGAACCAGATCGTCGAAATCAGTCTCTGGCAGCTTTTTTTGGGTCTGTTTTTTATTCTCATTGCTCAGATAGCTTCTTTTGTCCACCATCTCGGCCTGAATCGTGATATAACCGTCGGCACAGTAAGAACGTTTGCCCAGCTTTTTCTCATGGGCTATGCGCTTACGTTTATTTTTCAACTGGAAAACCTATGGCTTACTCTTGGTATTTTCGTCATTATGGCGGTTTCGGCCTCTTTCATTGTACGGGGAAGGGTAAAAGAAAAACAGGTTTCCTACATGCTGCCGACCTTTGTGACGATGTTTATCAGCTATTTCGTTACAGCACTGTTTGTTACCAGCCTTGTTATCGGCATTGCACCATGGTGGGAGCCCCGTTATTTTTTACCGATAGGAGGAATGGTTATCGGTAACTCTATGTCGGCCCTGGCAATAGCGCTTGAGCGTCTTTTCAGGGAGATGCGCCAGCAGAAGGGGTTAATTGAAACCAGGCTTTGTCTGGGAGCCAATTACAAGGAAGCAAGCTCGGAGATGTTTAAAAATGCAGTTACTGCCGGAATGATTCCTTCAATCAATACTATGATGGGGGTGGGGCTTGTGTTTATTCCAGGTATGATGTCCGGTCAGATTCTTGCCGGTGCGGATCCGCTCCAGGCAATACGTTATCAAATCATCATTATGCTCATGCTGGTAGGTTCAACCGCAATGACGTCGATTATTTCCATTCTGATTGTCAGAAAGCGCTGTTTCGGCAGAGGAGAGGAACTGCTGCTGTCGATAAGTGACAAGTAAATAACGATGGGCGGCTTGTTAGCTTACGGTTGTTAAGTAACTATTCTCGTTCTAGCGGCTACTGGCTACTTTGTCGCTGAGCCCTTTGCACAGGATCATAACGCCGATACCACCGGCTATCATGGCAAGACAAAGCAGTTGGCCCATGGAGAACTGCATGAAAACAAAGCCCATATGCGCATCCGGTTCGCGATAAAATTCAATAAAGAAACGGACAAAGCCGTAACCGAATAGATAGAGTCCGGAAAGAAAGCCGGGGTATGGGGATTTTTTTCGCAATGTCCAGAGTATGATAAAAAGAAATATCCCTTCGAAGAAGGCTTCGTAGAGCTGCGAAGGATGACGCAGCTCATTACCGGGGGCCATAGGAAAATACATACCGATCGCTGCTTCGGTTACCCGGCCGTAAAGTTCTCCATTTATGAAGTTACCGAGTCTGCCAAAAGTGTAACCAAGGGGAAGAGACACAATGAAGAGATCGATAGTTGTCAGGAATGGTAGTTTTTGGTTTTTGGTGAAAAGCCATACGGCTATGATCACACCGATAGCCCCTCCGTGGTAGGACATCCCTGCAATACCGGAAAAACTGCAGCTACCGCCTGAAAGACTGAATGGAATGATCGAGCCGAGTGGATTTGCCATGAATTCCGAAAAACTGTAAAACAACAAATAGCCCAATCGACCCCCCAGTAGAACTCCTATGATTGCCCATGTAAGTACGTCACCGGTGAAAGCAGGTGGATAAGAAAGTTTTTCATTTTTTATTCTGTATTGCGTAAGCAGGTAGACTGTTCCGAACGCAATGATGTACATCATACCATACCAGCGAACCGGAAAATTTCCTACGGTGAAGATAACGGGATCCATACGCGAGGGAAGTGTTTGCCACCAGAAAACAAAATTATCCATAGCCTTGCGTTTATATCACAGTTTTGACACTACAACGTTGGGTAGCAGCTGTTTGTTTGAGCAGGAAAATCTAAAAAAGGCCGTTCTAAGGGAACTTAGGCATAAAAAAGCTACAAGTATGTTCATTTGCAAGGTAAAAATGCTTGAAACGAGAAGAAATATAGCTATATTAATGTTTTGCGTTTTTTTACTTTTCTCAATTTCGTACTGTTCAACAAAAAAATACGAATAGAATGGCAAAGATACTTGAAGGTTCGGCTATGAAGTTTTTCGACAAGTGGGGCATTCCGGTGCCGAACTATGTTGTTGTCATGGATCCGGACAGGCTCGCTCAGCTCGGCGAGGCGAACAAATGGCTCAGGGAATCCAAACTCGTTGTCAAAGCTCATGAAGCTATCGGCGGAAGGTATAAACTGGGCCTTGTCAAGCTTGGCCTTAACCTTGAAGAAGCTGTTGCTGCAGCTCGCGAAATGATCGGCAAAAAAGTTGGTACGGCCGAGATTCGCCAGGTAATCGTTGCCGAGATGCTCGATCACGATGCCGAGTATTATATGTCCATGAGCGGGAACAAGGATGGGGCTGAACTGCTCGTTTCAAACAAAGGTGGTGTGGATATCGAGGATAACTGGGATACCGTGAAGCGTATCCATATCCCCGTAGGCGAAGCTCCTTCAATCGAGAGTTTGACTACTCTTGCACAAGAGGCGGGCTTTGAGGGTGAAATTGCAGAGCGTGTTGGCAAGATCGCTTCAAGGCTGGTTCTCTGCTTTGACAATGAAGACGCTCAGTCCATCGAGATCAATCCTCTTGTGATTCGTAAAAGTGATATGAGATTTGCGGCACTCGACGCGGTCATGAACGTGGACTGGGATGCCAGGTTCCGTCATCCTGACTGGGATTTCAAACCGGTATCTGAGATCGGACGTCCGTATACAGAAGCCGAGCAGCAGATGATGGAGCTTGACTCTCGGATCAAGGGTTCCGTGAAATTCGTTGAAGTTCCAGGTGGGGAAGTGGCTCTGCTGACTGCTGGTGGAGGTGCTTCGGTCTTTTATGCAGATGCGGTTGTTGCTCGTGGCGGTACAATTGCCAACTATGCCGAGTATTCCGGTGCGCCTCCGGACTGGGCTGTTGAAGCTCTGACAGAGACGCTATCCAGACTTCCGAACATCAAACATATCATTGTTGGCGGTGCTATCGCAAACTTTACCGATGTGAAGGCGACATTCGGCGGTATTATCAACGGGTTACGTGAGAGCAAGGCGAACGGTTATCTGAAAGGGGTTAAAATATGGGTTCGTCGCGGAGGCCCTAACGAGGCCGAGGGACTTGCTGCAATCAGCAAACTCAAGGATGAAGGATTCGACATCCATGTTTATGACCGTAACATGCCGATGACCGATATCGTCGATCTGGCTCTGAATTCCTGATACGAGACATCGTATAAAGAAAGAATAGCATTGAAAAAACTCATTAAACCGGATAATAACTGTGAGCATTGTAATCAATAAAGAAACACGCGCTGTAATCATTGGTGGAGCTGCAGGCGTGAATGCGGCAAAGAAAATGGCCGAATTCGATTTCCTTGTCAAACGTCCTTTGACTATACAGGCTTTTGTCTATCCACCTGAAGAAGGCCAGCAGAAAGAGATTTTCCTTGGCGGTGAACTGAAAAACATCAAAGTATATTCAACGCTTGAAGAGGCTCTCGCTCATAACCCGCAGATCAACACTGCTTTGGTCTATCTTGGGGCATCTCGTGCAACCAAGGCTACACAGGAAGCCCTCGAGTCGGAAAACATCACGCTTGTGTCGGTCATTACCGAAGGGGTTCCTGAAAAAGATGCTAAAAAACTGCGTATTCTTGCCGAGAAAAAAGGGAAAATCCTCAACGGACCGTCATCTATCGGTGTCATGTCAGCAGGCCAGTGCCGTCTGGGCGTGATCGGCGGGGAGTACAAGAATCTCAAACTGTGCAATCTCTACAGGCCGGGTTCTTTCGGTGTTCTTACCAAATCAGGCGGTCTTTCCAACGAGGCAATGTGGTTGTGTGCCCAGAATGGAGACGGTGTTACATCTGCAGTAGCAATCGGCGGTGACGCCTACCCCGGTACCGATTTTGTCACCTATCTCGAGATGTTCGAAAATGATCCCGATACCAAAGCGGTTGTCATCATCGGTGAGGTCGGTGGATCACTCGAAGAAGAGGCGGCAGAGTGGCTTGCTGCCGAAAAACGCCGCATCAAGGTTATCGCTGCTATCGGTGGAACCTGTCAGGAGGTGCTTCCTCAAGGTATGAAATTCGGGCATGCCGGTGCGAAAGAAGGGAAAAAAGGGGCAGGCTCGGCACGTTCGAAGATGAATGCACTCAGAGAAGCAGGAGCACTTGTTCCCGATACGTTTGGCGGATTGAGCAAAGCCATCAAACAGGTTTATGACGAACTTCTTGCAGACGGCACTATTGCGCCTGAAGAACCGATTTCCGATGACCTGCTACCGGATCTGCCGCCAAAAGTTCAGAAAGTTATAAAAGAAGGTGAAGTCATCGTCGAGCCTCTTGTCAGGACAACCATTTCCGACGACCGAGGCGAAGAGCCACGTTACAGAGGCTATGCGGCTTCAGAGCTTTGTGAAAAAGGCTACGGCATGGAAGATGTCATCGGCCTTCTCTGGAACAAGAAACTTCCGACAAAGGAAGAATCCGAGATCATCAAACGAATCATCATGATTTCCGCTGATCACGGTCCTGCGGTATCCGGAGCATTCGGTACCATTCTTGGAGCTTGTGCCGGAATCGACATGCCCCAGGCTGTTTCAGCCGGTATGACCATGATCGGTCCGCGCTTCGGCGGTGCGGTGACCAACGCAGGAAAGTACTTCCAGAAAGGTGTCCAGGACTTCCCGAACGACATCCCCGGCTTTCTTGCCTGGATGAAGAAAAATGTCGGTCCTGTTCCGGGTATCGGTCATCGTGTCAAGAGTCTCAAGAATCCTGACAAGCGTGTAAAATACCTGGTGTCTTACGTTAAAAACGAAACATCACTGCATACACCATGTCTCGACTTTGCACTCGAGGTTGAGAAGGTGACGACAGCGAAAAAGGATAACCTTATTCTGAACGTCGACGGAACCATGGGTGCCATACTGATGGACCTCGGTTTCCCGATTCATTCGCTGAACGGCTTCTTCGTTCTTGCCCGTACGATCGGTATGATAGGCCACTGGATCGATCAGAACGAACAGAACTCACGCCTGATAAGGCTCTACGACTATCTCATCAACTACGCGGTTGAAGATGAAAGGGAAGTGCCTGACAAAAAGTAAATGCTTTTTAAATAAAGCGTTATTCTGTTTTGCAAAGCATGGCCACCAGAAGTTGGCCATGCTTTTTTTATGAGAAACTCTATCCATTCTCCCCACACAAAAAGAGCGCTAAACATACCCAGAAGGGTAGCTGTCAACGCATTGGTGGTAATCATTCCCGCCAACAGCAAACCGGTTCCGAGGCAGCCCGGCAATACCGCTGCATAATAGACATTCTCGAGGCCCAGCCCCTTTTCGATCAAAATTACAGCGGCATGCCCGAGAGACAATGTCAACAGAACGATAAAGAAAGCAGTGGTGCCGATAACGGTTTTTTCATTTTCATAATGCTCGTGTTTCTATCGAAAACAATAACAACACGGTTTTTTTCTCGCTCACCACTGCGCTTCATAAACGATGTTGCGGGGGTAAAAACGGCGGAAAGGGAAAAGAGGTTAACGTTCTTTTAAAAAAACGCTTGAAAAAGACAGGACTTTTTTTAATTTTTATTGACCGACCGGTCAGTCAATAAAGGCCATACATAAGAAAGGAAAAATGACTAAAGGAAATATGCATGTGTCCAAAAATCGTGGATAAAAAGCTCAAGCGTCAACAGTTGGTCAAGGCTGCCGTTAGTGTTTTTTCGGAAAGAGGTTTCAAGGGGACTTCAATGGAAGAAGTTTCCCTGCGTGCGGGTATCGGCAAGGGCACTATATATGAGTATTTCGGAAGCAAAGAAGATCTTTTTTATGCCTGCTTCGACTGGTTCATGAAGATGACAATAGATCAAGCTGCCGAAGCCTTGAAAGAGTGTGCCGGTTCGGAGGAGAAGCTGCGGACAGCTGCTCGCGTCTGGACGGAGGTGGTGATTCGTTATATCGATTTTTGTCCGATCCCGCTCGAAGTATGGGCTATGGCAAGTACCGGATCGGATAATGAACGTTTCTCTACGAGCTTGAAAGAAATGTATGCGTCTTTCAGAACCTCTATCGAGGAGATGCTTCGGGAAGGGCAGTCAAGCGGAGAATTTCGTAGGGATATGGATGTAACGGCAATAGCTATAATGCTGGTCAGTGCATTCGATGGGGTATTGCTGCAGTCGTTGTTCGATCGTTCTATACATATCTCGAGTTACATGAACAGCTTTCTCGATGTTCTTGTTCGAGGCATGAAGCCAGATTTATTCGAGGGATAGCAATAATGGAAGCGAGTTTTTTTTCATTGGAGACCGGAGCAGATAATGCGTTTTAACACTACCACGACTTTCAAACGGTATGTATTGCCGGGAGCGATCATCATCATTGTTGTGTCAAGTCTGTGGCTCATCAGCAAGGATTCCCTGCCTGAAGGGCTTATCCAGGTAAACGGCAGGCTCGAAGGAGATCGGATTACCGTTTCAACTGAATATTCCGGGAAGATTTGGAGGCTCGATGCTAAAGAAGGTGACCTGGTTGAGGCTGGACAGATAATGGCGCGTTTGGATAATGAGCGACTGCAGAAGCAATTTTCACAGGCAAAAGATGCTTTCGAGGTCTTTCAGAAGCAAGTTAGAGCCGATGAAGTAAACCTGCGTATTCAGAAAAAGGAAATGCCTTTAACCATAGGGCAGGCGGAAGCAGGTGTCTTGCAAGCTTCAGAAGCTCTCGAGAAGGCTGAAGCAAAGGAAAAAAAGGCACTGCGTGATGCAAAGCGTGCCCGTGAACTTCGCCCGAGCGGGGCGGTATCCGAAGATTACCTTGAAAAAGTCGAGTTGTTATTGGATACTGCTGGCAGGGATGCCGCTATTGCGCGAGCTTCCTTGAATCAAGCGCAAGCGGCACTGACTTCAGCGGAACTGGAGGAAGAACGCATTCTGGCACAGCAATCGAGACTCGAAGCATTATATGCCGAACGGGACAAGGCACAAAATGCTGTAGAAGAAATTCGCTGTGTGCTTGATAAATATATCATCAGGGCACCTGCTTCCGGTACCGTGACCGCAAAGCTTGTTTCGCTTGGCGAGACCCTTGCGCCAGGCTCACCACTGTTCGACATGGTCGATCTCGATCAGTTGTATTTGAAAGCGTACTTGCCCGAACCGCATCTTGGTAAAATAAGACGCGGTTTGGAAGCTCATGTGTTTACCGATGCATTTCCGGACCAACCATTTAATGCTGAAGTCGACTACATAGCTTCGCGATCTCAATTCACTCCCAAAGAGGTGCAAACCAAGGAGGAGCGTGTCAAACAGGTTTTCGCCCTGAAATTGTATCTGAATGAAAATCCCGAACATAGTTTGTCGCCGGGTATGCCGGCAGATGCCCTTATTCGCTGGAAAGATGATGTTTCATGGAGGTTACCGGTACAATGAGTACGATCATTGATGTTGAGAATTTTGGTAAGCGGTACAGGCGACTCGATGTCATCAGCAATGTAAGCGTAACGGTTCAAAGGGGAGAAATCCATGGGCTGATCGGGCCGGACGGTAGCGGGAAAAGCAGCCTTTTGAAAGCGATTGCCGGTGTGCTTGACTTCGAGCACGGTATTATCCGGGTGTTCGGTCAACGAGTGAATTCAGAGGAAGAAGCGGAACGGATCAAAGGGCGTATCGGATTTATGCCACAAGGGTTGGGGCAGAACCTGTATGCGGAGCTGTCTGTGGAGGAAAACATCGACTTTTTTGCCCGACTGCGTATGGTTGCTCCGGCGGATCTTGAGACGAGAAAAACCCGCCTGCTCGAAATGACTCACTTGGAGCGGTTCAGGGAGCGTCCCATGAAGCATCTTTCGGGAGGAATGAAACAGAAATTAGGCCTTGTCTGCAGCTTGATACATCAGCCCGAACTGATTATTCTCGATGAACCGACAACCGGTGTCGATCCGGTATCGAGACGTGACTTCTGGGTAATCCTTTCTCAGTTGCTCGAAGAATACGGTACTACGGCCATCGTTTCGACGGCATATATGGACGAGGCCTCTCGATTTCATCGTGTCTCTCTTATGTACAAAGGTGAGATGCTTGCGCAGGGTAAACCGCAAGAAATACGTGCTTTAGTGTCCGGCACTGTCGTTGTTGTCAAGGCATCTTCCCAGATCGAGGCGTTTGCAATTCTGAAATCCCAATACCTGCAAGTACAACCGATAGGGCATCATCTTCGTGTCTTTGTTGGAAAACAAAGTTCCGAACAGGCTGAAAGTGCTGTGAAAGGCAGCTTGTCCCACTTGGAAATTGCAGAATGTTATTCGTTGAGGCCGGAACTTGAGGATGTCCTTGTCACTCTGCTTATCGACCGGAATGAGCATAAAAATGTCGGTTCGGGTCCGGTTTTCAAGACAATGGGCAGAAAAAACGGAAAAAGAAATGGTCCTGCAATTGTGGCGAGAGATCTGGTACAGAATTTCGGTGCTTTTCGGGCAGTCGACCATCTGAGCTTTGAAGTTTCACAGGGTGAAATATTCGGTTTGTTGGGTGCCAACGGCGCAGGAAAAACAACGGCTATAAAGATGCTGACAGGAATTCTCCCATCCAGTAGCGGTAACGGTCAGGTTGCGGGCGTCGATATGCAGAAAGCGGCGCAAACTATCAAGTCGCGTGTGGGATACATGTCGCAGGCATTTTCCCTTTATGAAGATCTGAGCGCTCTCGAGAACCTCAAACTCTATGGAGGTATCTATGGTTTGTCCGGTACTGGACTGAAAGAAAGGATCGAACAAACTCTGGCTCTTACCGGTTTGCAGGGGTATGAAAGTGAAATGACTCAAGGGTTACCGATGGGGGTTCGGCAACGGCTTGCTCTTTCCTGTGCTCTGCTTCATCGTCCATCTATCCTTTTCCTCGATGAGCCTACCTCGGGAGTCGATCCTCTTGGTCGCAGGCGATTTTGGGAAATTTTGTTTCAATTGTCCCGTGAGGAAGGGGTGAGCATATTGGTAACGACTCATTACATGAACGAAGCCGAGCATTGCGATCATCTGGTTCTCATGTATGCCGGCCGGAGTGTTGCCGATGAAACACCGGCAGGGATGAAGCTGGCACTACGAAAGGAGGCTGGAGAGCTTTTGGAATTGACTGTGGACCGACCGGTGCGGGTTCTTGAAGTACTTGAAGAGAATGGATTGAGTGATGCTGCGATTTTCGGGAATTGTATCCACTTGCTAACCAAAAACATCGGTGATACCGTGTTGAAAATTCGGTTCCTTTTGGAGTCCAACAACCTCTCTTTACACAAGGTCGACGAGATACCTATCAGTATGGAAGATGTTTTTGTACACAGGGTAATGGCTCTGGAGAAACACGCATCGCAGAGGCAGCAAGCATGAACTATCAACGTATCCTTGCCGTCGCGAAGCGTGAATGGCAAGAAATTTACCGGGATCGTCTGTTTCTTTCGTTGGCTTTTGTTTTTCCTATCACGATGATGATCGCGTTTGCCTATGGCTTGTCGCTGGATGTGGAAGATATTCCAATTGCCGTTCTTGACCAGGATCGGAGTGAACTGAGCCGTGAATACATCCACTGTTTCAAAGATTCGAGGTATTTCAAGTTCAAGGGATATCTCGAGCATCCCGATGAAATCGACGAACTGTTGATAACTCAACACATTCGCGCGGCAATTGTGATTCCGGAACATTTTCAGAGCAACCTTCTTGAAGGACGGCCTTCGCCGGTGCAGCATCTGCTGGACGGTACATTCACCACTCGCGCGAGGACCGTAAAGGGGTATATGACGGCCATTACCCGTGCTTTTGAAAAAGACATCCTCATCAATTTTTTTACAAAATCCTTTGGAGTACCCCCTCAGCGAGTTACCGAACAGCTTACGCCAATCAAGGTCCAAATCCGTTATCTCTATAGTCAGGCGGTAGAAAGTTCTCAGTCTCTTCCGCCGAGACTCATGGTACTTGTACTCCTGGTTGCTTCTCCTTTTCTCACCGTTGTCGGTATCGTGCGCGAAAAGGAAAATGGTTCCATATACAATATGTACGCGTCCGATGTTTCACGATCGGAGTATCTGATCGGGAAATTAATGCCTTATATGATCATTGCAACCATCAACGCTTTTATACTTTGGGCTATTGCCATAGTGATGTTTCAGGCACCTTTCAAGGGAAGTGCCGTACTCTTCATCGCAGCTACGCTGCTGTATGTTCTGTGTACGACCCTGATTGGTTTGGTCATCTCAGTTTTTGTGAGAACGCAGGTGGCCGGAGTATTGATTACGGCAATTTTGACCATCGTCGGCGGGACGCTTTACTCCGGGGTTCTTACACCGGTGAGTATGTTATCGGAAGACAATCAGCTTTTTTGTCATCTCCTGCCGGCCATGTATTACACTGAAATTGTTGACGGTGTGTTTCTGAGGAATATCGGATTGACTGTTCTATGGCCTAACCTGCTTGTTTTAGCGGTTTATTCAGCTCTTTTGCTGGTTGTGGGATACACTAAATTCACAAAGAGGCCAAAAGCATGACACGGTTTCTCTGGTTCAATCGGTTACGGGTCATGATCCGTAAAGAGCTGTTGCAACTTGGCAGAGATACAGCGTTGCTGCTGTTTATTGTTTATGGATTTGTCTTCGATGTGTACCTGGCTGGAGCTGGATTTACCTTCGAACTTCGTAACGCTCCTTTTGTTCTGCTGGACAACGATCGTTCCGAATTTTCCAGGGAGTTGACAGGACGCTTCAATGAACCGATCTTTCGATTCGTAGCTGACGTTCAAGGGGCGGAAGAAGCAATGGGTTTTCTTGACCGTGGAAAAGCATTGGCCGGACTTGAAATCCCTCAGGATTTTTACGAGTCCCTCCGTGAAGGTCGGCAAACGGAAGTTCAGATAAATATCGATGCAACCAACAACGTGCCGGCGTTACTCTTTTCAAGCTATGCAGAGCAGATAATTTCCGACTACGGTTTCGAGGCAGCAGGTATGTATCCTAAAGGATTTTCGGAATCGGATATATTTACCCTTCCACAGGTTGACGATCAGGTACGTGTATGGTTCAATTCGAACCTCAAGGATTCCTGGTTCATGGCCGTCATCGAGCTTTTCACCATTATATCGATACTATCCATCATGTTGCCGGCAGCGGCGTTCGTACGTGAAAAGGAAAAGGGTACTATCGAGCAGCTTCGAGTTTCTCCGCTCTCCCCGATGCTCATCATCATGCCTAAAATATTGTCCATGACTTTGGTGATTCTTGGAGGAACTTTTGTCAGCATCTTTTTCGTGATCCATCCGTTTTTCGATATGCCGCTTCATGGAAATTTACCGGTTTTTTTCCTTGTCACCGCGCTCTATGCATTTGCGACGGCGGGAATTGGTATCGCAGCGGCATCCATAGTTCGTACCCAGGGCCAGGTTGCCATGCTGGTGGTTTTGCTGGTCATGCCCATGCTTCTGTTGTCGGGTTCCTGGACACCGCCGGAAGCAATGCCTGATATAGCTCGTAAAATCATGATCGTTTCACCGCTTTATCATTACTTCGAAGCAGGCTTGGGGATCATATTCAGAGATGCTGGTTTAGGGCAAATATGGCATTCCATTCTTGGTTTGTCCGCTATAGGGGCTATAGCTTTTGGATTTGGTTTGTGGCATGTTAAACGCTAACAGAAGGGGAGTTATGATAATGGAAAAAACGAAAAAATTTTGCTGTATCGACGGTTCGAATATTAATTCCAAAAAGTCCTTCTATGTGTTTGTCTTTATTATATCCATGGGGTTTTCAGGCTGTATGGTTGGGCCGAAATATACAAAGCCTACGGTTGAAACGCCCGTTGGCTGGGCAACACTCCAGAATCCGGTGACTGATGATAAGCCGGAAGTCCCCATCGAAATCAGGGGATCGAAACAGGTCGATCTGGTCTCATGGTGGGATTGTTTCAACGATCCGATGTTGGGGGAACTCATTGAGAAAGCAGTCGATTCGAATCACGATCTTCGATTGGCCGAAGCGAGGCTGCGTGAAGTCAGAGCCGCTTATGGGGTTTCCAGGGCCGCGCTTTATCCTCAGTTGAAGGGACGTGCGGGTTACAAGCGTCAGCATGAGAGTGAAAACGGTCCTTTCGGCTATTTGTCCGATCTCGACTATAACGAGTACAGGGTGGGTTTCGATGCGTCGTGGGAGATTGATTTGTGGGGGCGTGCTCGTCATGAAAAGCAAGCAAAAAAAGCCGAAGAAGGCGCTGCCCTTGAAGATCTGCGCAATGTTCTTGTCTCGGTCATTGGCGAAGTTTCCTGCAGCTATATCGAGTTGCGGGGATTCCAGAGAAGAGTGGCATTGATCGAGAAGAATAGGGCTACCGTACAGAAAAGATTGATGCTGACAGAAAAAAGATTTCAGGCAGGTTTGGCGTCGGAAGTCGAGGTGAATGAAGTGTCTGCAAACTTGGCTGGGCTGACTGCTGAAATACCGGTTCTCGAAGGAGAGGTTCGTCAAAGAATACATGCGATTTCAACGTTACTCGGAGAATTGCCAGGAAAGTATGTTGAACGGCTTTCATTGGAGAAACCATTGCCAGATTTACCTGCAAATGTTGAAGTAGGTTTGCCTGTTGAACTGCTGGATCGCCGCCCGGATATCAGGGAGGCGGAAAGGCGGCTGGCAGCAGCTACAGAACGTGTAGGCGTTGCCAAGGCTGATTTGCTGCCCAGATTGAGTCTCAGTGCTTTGTTTGCTTATGAAGCTCTCGACTTTGATTGGATTACAGATTCAGACAGCCGAGCTTCGAGCTTCGGGCCAAGCTTTATTTTGCCTATTTTCAATGCCGGCCGTATTCGCTCAAACATCAATGTAAAAACGGTACAACAGGAGCAGGCATTGATCAAGTACGAAAGAGTCGTGCTCGCTGCTTATAAAGAGGTTGAAGATAACCTTGCGACGTACAGTGCTCAGCAACTTCGCCATGAAAAGCTCTATCGTAGAGTAAGAAAGCTGCAGAGTACCGCGGACCTGTCGCAAGAGCTGTATGACAAAGGGAAATTCAATCTTCTGGAAGTTCTTGAAGCACAGCGTACGCTTCTTGTTGCACAGGATGAGCTTGTGCAAAACGAGATTACTTTATCGGTTCAGCTGGTTTCTCTCTATAAAGCGCTTGGCGGCGGCTGGGGGAGTGGTAGCAAAAAAATGAGGATATGATAAAACTGCTTGAAATATTGCGTTTTACCGGTTGTGGCATCGGTGTTTTTCTCGCTTATTATTATGGCGAAAATCCCGAAGAGATACTACGTATTATGACTCCATGGTTCGTGGGTTCGGTTGCCGGACTCTCAGCTGTAGAGGGATTTTTCTTCTCAAAAGAGGCTGCTACCGAAAAGGGCTTTGAAAAGGGCAGCAACTACCAGCGACAGAATGCGTTCTGGTTTCTCGCCGTTGCAGTTACCTCACTGACTATCTTTATTGCCGGCTGGAATGAGTATGCCAATCTCAGCTTGGTATGTGTTTTTTGCACCTTTCTGTTGCTTTCTGCAGCAAATCATCTCTATTCGATGATAGCTGATAGGAACACACGATGGCAAAACGTCATACGACCACTCTTAACAGTACTGCTTACGCTTGTTTTCTGGGGACCAGTATCGGCTATTTTATTTAAAATAAAATAAATAGGGCAGAAAGAAGGGGGTGTGCTCGATGAGCAGAGACTTTTTTTCCATGGGAATCGGCATATCGCTCAGAATTGAACCATAACGAATTTCTATGTTTTTTTTCAAGAGTATTTTTCATTGAAAAAGGCTTGGGAGCGCTAAAAGAGAACTTTTTGGGAGGATGTGGCTTGTGAAAAAAGATGGATTGGAAGAATTAACCGTAAGTGGTTATCAGGAGCTTGTAGATGAGTGGATAAAAACAACGGGGGTTCGTTATTTCAGTGAGCTGACCAATCTCGGCATACTGATGGAAGAAGTCGGGGAGGTGGCTCGGATCATGACACGGAACTATGGGGATCAGAGTTACAAACCCGGGGATGATACATCTGACTTGGGTGATGAATTAGCTGATGTCTTTTTTGTTGTCTGCTGCCTTGCCAACCAAACTGGGGTGGACTTGACACAGGCCATTAAGAGAAACCTCGAGAAAAAAACTCTGCGTGATAAAGACCGCCATAAAAACAACCCTAAACTATTATAAAATTCTATTGTTTTTCCGCTTGATCGATAGCATTTCTCGAGTCTTTGGCAAGATTCGCTTCAAGAAAATCTTTTTTACGGGGGAGTTCCATATGAAAGTTCGAGGTGTGATCGATGAAGAGTTTTCCTCTCATTATGGTGCAATCGAGAATATGACCACCTGATAGATGGTCGTGTGAAAGAAAGTGAAGATGATAACCCGGTACATTCAACCCTTGGGTAAAATCGGGAAAGCAAAAGCCAGCAATCGTTCCTTCGACATTTTCGAATTCGAACTCCTTTTGAAGGAGGGTTACCTCGTTGAGCGGTTTGTATGGCCGGATCTGTCGATGAACGCTCCGTGTTTTCATGAAACTGAAAAAACCGTCGATCCTGATGGTATAAAAACAGTTTTTTCCCGATGACACCGAGTCGCACTTCTGGGCCAATTCTTCAAACGTCTTGCATTCGTTGATTTCAAGAGAAAGATTCGGCTTGAAGAACTGAACAACGGCGAATGGTGTTTTCATTCGATCATCAACGCTGTTTACACGGCCGTCACCTTTTATCTGACGAAAATTCCCGTCGAAAGCTATCATCTCGCCATCGAGAGCATTGAACGTACCGATTCCGAAGTCTCCATGTTTTCTAAGATCACCATAAGTCATTTCTCCATCGTATAGGCCTTCGACCAATGCGTTGACGGTAGAGACCTGAAAGATTTCATAGGCTCCATGATGATCATTTTCATCTATATGTGTATGTCCGCCATGTGATTGATCTCGATGGAGATGCAGCGTATGAAGAAAATGAACAAAAGCGCTTTCGTTCTTCATGTGTGTTATTTTCATTACCACTCAAAAGAACAAGGAAGAGGGGTTTGATAAGAAGTACATATCCCAAACTTCTTTCGGTTGTGGTTTTGTTGTATAATATAAATTATGTAAAGCTATTGTATAGTTTACATAATTAAGTGTTATAAGACAGATTTTTCCGGCATGTTTGAGTGGGTGTCCTCAATGATCTTTTCCTTGGTAGATCCACATTGATTCAGTTTTACCGGCTTTTTCGAATCCACATTTTTTGTAAAACTCGATTGCTTTTTCATCTGCCGTCAACATTTGCTGGTGAAAGTTGCCATAAATGTGTTGCATGGCTTCCATTATTTGTGTGCCTATGCCTTTGCCTTGGTAATCCGGGTGTATAAGTAAATGTGGGTAGTAAACGACAAGATAGCCATCGGTGATTGCGTTCGCGATGCCTACCAGTTTTTTGTCTACCCAGGCAGAAATGAGTGTATCTGAATGGATCAAGGCTTGATAGAGAGTGTTTGGTTTCTTCGCTGAGGACCATTTGTTGAGTGTATAGAGTTCAAGAATGGACTCCAGAGGTATATCTTTAATTTCTTTAATTGTAACGTTCATTCGAAGCGTATTTTTACTTTAAATTATATAAAAATAATGATATAGTTCATTTTCTCGCTCCCCTTTTGAACCGATGAGCCTCTCGTTCCACGGCTGTTTTGAAAAACATCGATGGCTGTAAAAAATATCAGAAATCCTGATAAAAACAGCTTTGACCGAAGCAGAGCCTGATATGATACACTCTAGTTAAAAAATGAGGTCGGCTACTTTCCTGTTTTCCTGATATTTTCATCACCTCTACTTCTCTCTTTTATCCCGGCAGCACCCCTTGGTTATTCCAACGAACAATCTTTCCTATTGATGACGTCTAAAGTCTCGAAGGTGCTTTTAATGATTTGTGTATCTGGATTCATTGTTCAGTAGTATGGAAATTGATAGACGGAGCCTTGAAAAAAAATTGAAACCTTTCTGTGTCCTCGTGCATAGAAACTATAAAAGAGCCGATGACAGGAATCGATCGAGACACCACACAGAGATTTCATGACGGAGACCTGGAGGCTCTTGAAGAAATTATCGAGAATTACCAGGGTTCTGTATTCGGGATTGGTCTCAAGCTTATGGGTACAGTTGAGGATGCAAAGGATTACAGTCAGGATGTGTTTGTACACGCGTATGAAAAACGACAGAAGTATGATCCCGAAAGGCCCTTTGAACCCTGGTTTTATAAACTTGCTTTGAATCTCGGTAGGCAGCGTTTAAGAAAGAGGCGTGAAGTGCCGAGGAGTGAATCCATGCCGGTAGAAATGGTCGAGGAAACAGCTGAACGGAGTTTCATGCAAAGTGAAAAAGAGGATCTGGTCAGGTATGCACTGCAGAAGTTGAAGCCAAAGTATCGAGAGTGTCTTGCGTTACGCTTTGAAGCCGATATGCAGCTTCATGAAATTGCACAAACGTTGGGTATTTCACTTGGAACTGTGAAGACCCGTTTACGAAGAGGATTGATGGCTTTTAAAGAAGCCTATGTAAAAGTAGGAGGGCTCAATGAAGTGTACTGAGGCGGAACATGTAATTGCTGAAATGGCTCTTGGTTTTGTTTCCGAAAACAAGAGAAAAGAACTGGAGGATCATCTTTCGGGATGTGCTCATTGTCGACAGGAAGCCGAGCATTATTCAGTTGCAGTGGAGGCACTGAAGGCTGGAGCTTCTGAAAGGTTGACCGCTGGGGAACTGGTTGAACGTGTTGTTTCTTCTGGTTTAGACGGAAAAAGCGGCAATAATCTCAAGGTAATGAAAATAGGGGTACCGGTTTTGGCGGCAGCAGCGGTATTTCTAGCTGTTGTCATCAGCCCCATGTTTTTTTCGGGTACCGGCAGCGATATGACGCGACTTGAAGTTCTCGAAGCATATGCAGAGGATCTCGAAGCCGCGGGTATGGAAAACGACTATAATTATACCATGTACAACGCTGAATTCAATTATGAACATTACGGGGTATCAGATGCGGTAAGCGAGTATCTCATTGAGTAAAGAGACCAGGATATTTTTAATCACA